>Ga0256831_1000012_pt1 | contig 88341 bp, 78 predicted proteins | sample 132544metaG_FD_189087 | JGI IMG/M metagenome (GOLD analysis project Ga0256831, IMG submission 189087) | Hydrothermal vent microbial communities from Lau Basin, Pacific Ocean - 132-544 | ecosystem: Environmental > Aquatic > Marine > Hydrothermal vents | place: Pacific Ocean: Lau Basin | collected...
CTAAAATTATACTATAATATTAAATTAGATGACACACTACCTGAAAAAGTATCCGATAGAATAAGAATAACCGATAAATTTAATACAAAAGTACTAGCTGAAATGACAGAAGTACAATACCTGAAATATTTATATGAACAAGGTAGATGCAATATAAAACAACAAGATCTTGATCATCCACGAAAAGAGCTTATTCTTGTTGTTGGTCGTAGGTCCGGTAAGTCTATGATGTCGTCTATCATCAGCGCTTACGAACTGTATAAACTACTTGCTAGAGGAAATCCACAAAAATATTATGGGATCCCCTCATCGTCAGAAATACGAATAGTTTGTGTCGCTAATGACAAAGATCAGGCGTCCATCGTTTATGGCGACATGGCTGGATATGTTGAAAACATTGAATATTTTAAATCATCGATAGTTAACGACACGCAGACATACATGAAGTTCCAAACGGATCATGATAAAAAGGTATATGGTCCTGGAGGGAAATCATCAATTACTGCGACGTTCAAATCATCGATCGCTAAAGGTCTCCGTGGTCGAGGTGTCATAACGTTTGTGCTTGACGAGATCGCGTTCTTTGTGAATGACGGTAAATCATCGGCGGAACAGGTCTACAGAGCGATGAACCCGTCATTGGCTCAGTTTTCACCTAAGGGCGATGACGGTCGAACTCCTATGGGTCCGTCTGATGGTAGAGCGATTTCTATCTCATCCCCAGACGCTAAAGCCGGGTTTTTCTACAATTTGTATCAAAAAGCATTATCCAACAGTAAGGGTAGTCAAAATATGCTTATGATACAGGCCCCGACTTGGGAGGTCAACCCTACACTTTCATCTGATTATTATATTAACGAGTATGAAAAAGATCCGAACTCATTTATGGTTGAGTTTGGTGCTAGGTTTTCTGATCGTGTTAGAGGCTGGATTGAAGATGAAAAAGACCTTATGCTATGCGTTGACAAAAACCATCGACCTGTCAATTACGGCGATCACAATAGCGCTTATTTTGCTGGAATAGACTTCGCGTTAGTTAACGACGGTACGGCGATTTCACTGTTCCGTTTCCATGATAAAAAATTAGAGCTTGCATATCATGAAGTTTGGTACGCTAAAATCCCCTGGAAAGAGTCTAATCCACACTTGGATAAGCCGATAGTTCCTTATGCTAATCTACTAGGTAATCTAAATAGATTAGATATCATTGAAATAGTAAATTGGATCAAACAGTTATCTAAAAGATTTTATATACAAGAGGGAATATTCGACCAATGGGCCGGGCCGGTTTTTGAATCCGAGCTTATGAAGGTCGGTATTGATCAAATAAAGATGAAGCATTTCTCTGCATATGAATCTGCTTCCATGTATAATGATTTCAAAATGTTTATCATAGGTGAAAAGATTAGACTATATGATTGGCCTATCATTGAAAATAATGTTGATGGAAGTTCCCTTCATTCACCGCTAATTACGGAGCTTTTAGAACTTCAAGCTACATCAATAGGTAAAAACATGTACTCTATTGAGGCCCCTGGTGTTGTAGGTAAACACGATGACGTTTCTGACTCCATGGCTCGTGGTGTTTATTTAGCCTCGCAGCATTTATCGGAAAATCCTAACCTGATGGAGTTTGGGGGTTTACGACAACCTAATAATAGGGGCGTAACGCCGCATATGACATATAGATCTTATCATAATAGAAGAAGACAACTCCATGGGCCTGTAAAATATAGAAGTATTAAATAATTTTTATTGTATGGTGTTGTAATTATGCCGAAAGTAAAATTAACAAAGTTAGAAAAGCAGGCTAGAAGAGAGTCACAATCCATTAGAATGGCGTCAGCATACGGTGGTAATGGCGCTTTCGGCGGGTCCGGGGCTGACATAGCTACGGGAAACTCTTCATTTTACAGCCCCCAGCTTTCAACAGATTTTCTTGAGCTTCCTCAATCAGAAAGAGAAAAAAGGGAGCTTTTTAGATTTTGGTATACTAGACATCCGATTGTCGGTGCTGCAATAGACTTTCACACTGACGTTCCGATGTCCAAGGTTCGTCTTTCACTTCCAAAGGGGAAAGACGAAAAACGAAATAAAGAAATTCTAGCATTCTTCCAAAGAATGAGCGATAGAGTTAACTTGTTTCAATCATTGTATGACATAACTCACGAATACTGGCTTCATGGAAATGTGTTTATATTCTGTGAAGACCACGACTTGTCTGATGATATTCCTGAAGAGTTTTTATATGATTACGAGGAAGAACAGGTCGGTGAGCTTGAATATGACGGTAATGAGATAAAGAAAACAGTAATGAATAAGGTTCCTAAATCCAAGGAACAAAAAGAAGAACTAATTAGAAAATACGTACAAAAGAAATATGACGGATATCAAAGAATACAAATACTGCCTCCAGAGCAAATAAAAATAGAGACGTATCAGTATACAAATCGCATAAAGATGGAACTCATTCCGTCAGAAAAGGATAAAAGCGCGATCATAGAGGCTCAGGATGGCAATGCACAATCTGCTAGAATAGCGGACGATATACCGAATGAAATAAGAAAATCTCTGATCGAGGGAGGATCAATTCCCCTTAATACAAGCCCGTATGATGATTTCCTCTGTTCTTCATTCTGTTATCATCTTTCACACAAAAGATCCCCGTACGATGAACGTGGGATCTCGATTTTAGAAAGATGTCTGACAACGCTACTTTATCAAGATAAACTTCGTCAGGCTCAGACATCTATCGCTTCGAGGGCCATGACTCCGAAACGTGTGATCTGGGCGGATAAAGCGTCTGTTATGGACGTTGAGGATCTACGCGCTCAAATCGATCAAGCGTTGATTGATCCTGACTATTCTATCATTACAAACTACGAAGTACACTGGGACGAAATTGGGTCAAGGGATCGTCTGTTGGACTTGGCGTCTGAATATGAATCAACAAACAAACTTCTGTATATCGGGCTAAGAATAACCGAGTCGATGCTTACCGGTGAGTCCACTTATACCGGGGAACGCATTCACTTGGATGTTATGAACACGATGTACTTGCTTTATAGAGAGCAAGTTGCTGGTTCATTTGTTGAGGAAAATCTGTTCAAGCCGGTGGCGGAAAAGAAAGGATTTTGGGAGGAAGATGAATTCGGAAATAAGATCTTGCTCTATCCAAAACTTCAGTTTACACGTCTTGCGCTCCGTGACAATAGTGAGCTTTCTGATTATATGTTCAATTTGTATCAAAAAGGCTCACTACCTGTGGAGTATATTTATGAACTTCTTAACATAGATCCTGGTGATGCGCATGAACTATTGAAACGGGATTTGTTCACTGTTAAGGATAGCACGTTCAATGAGTTCTTGAGAAACGTCATGCAAGCCTCTGCTGCTGATATCGCTCAAAATTCAAATATCAGTGAAGTTATATCAGAAAATAGCGGTCTTCAATACACGTCAACAGATAAAAAAGAAGAGAGTAGATTCTAGGTCATTTTTGAATCTTAATTTTTGAAATGAAACCTGAAGAATACTCAGCTGAAGAAGAACGTCAGGCATTGAAAGAGGACAGAAGACGGAAGCGTCCTGGCGATAAAAGAAAAAGATACAGAACACTCACTCCGTCAAATAAAGTGACGGAAAGACACAACATAGATGTTGATGTACTTGAGAGTGAAAAAGATTTTAGCGATGGGGCAATAAGCCACGGTCCTAAAGACAGAGATATGTCTTTGGATAACAGATACGCGTCATATGATGATTTGTTAGATCACATAGATTCCGCGTTGTATGGTCCTGGTTCTTTTTCGTCCATTTACATGTCATTGAGAACTGCTGCTGATGAACAAGATGACGAAGAAGAGCTTAAAGGTGACATCGATGGTTTAAACATCGATGGAGACATAAGTAGCCTGAGTGATATACTACATAAAATTGAAAAAACGAGAAAACTACTTAGGGAAAAACCAGGTAAAAAAGAGAAGAAAAAGTTAAGGAAAGAGCTTAAGGAATACAAAGAAGATTATAAATCAGAATATGCTAAAATTAGCGGTAGAATCTTCAATACATCATCGGTTAAGCGTATAGAAACTAAATTAAATAAGGTAAAAAATATAGCATTAGGTGGTGACATAGGGTATCCAATAAATGGTGAAGTACGCAAAAAGATAGATAAAATGCGTAACAATCTATTTAATAGTATATTTTATGAATTTAGAAATCAGATGGACATGAAACCGTCAGATTATGTAATACTTAAGTTAAGGGAGTTAGACAATAAAATCGATGATGTATATGTATCAAGGGATATAAGAAATGAATCAATACAAAAATCATATTCGTCAATAATTGACGAGATCAATAAACAAAGTACAAGTAGTACAAAATATATAGATGAGTTTTTCCATCTAGTAAAATTAGTTACAATAATAAAAGACTCCGTTAGACGCCATGGTGTACAGGGTATATTTAGAAACATCATGAAGGTTTGGAGAGACGGAGATAGCATAGAAAAGTTTAAGGCAAAGTTGAGCGATGACGATGAAACAAATCTGTATTCAATAGCTTTGTCCGCTATGGCAAATGATCTTCTCATAGATGGTGACATACTCGGTGTCATAGAAACTCCTAGTTTGATCGGTGAAAAAAGCAATGAATACATGGATCAAGCAAGAAGCGAGTATGAAGTAATAAAGAGAATACACGACGAAAGTAACGTAAAAGAAACAAAATCTAAGTGTGGGAAGATTAAAAATGCCAGGTCTTTCGATAAACTAATAAGAAGATCAAAGTTAATAGATGACAATAACATAATAGAAAATTATATATACGGATTGGTTAGATATGCGTCTAGTGTGTGTGAAGAAAATTATGAGTTAGCAGAATCTATAGTTGAAAAAAGTGAAGAGATAAGAAGTAATGCTAACACGCAGTATAGCGCTATCATGAATGGCGATGGACTGTCTGGTTTTTCATCTCTTGATTTTGATGTGTCCACCGTTAGTGGCGCTATTACATTGAATAATACACTAGCTAAGGTTATCGATCATACTAGTAGCACAATAAGAAATAAGGCTAGTGGAAAATTGATCGATATGATAATGAACGATTACCTTGATAGGAGGTCTGAAGAAAGCATAAGACAACTTATGGGTAATAAAAAAGATTTGAATGAAGTAATGAATAGCATGCTGAAATTAATGACAGCAAAAGAAATACACAGTGAGGTATTTGGCGTTAGTGGAATATTGAGTGGGACTGATCCGAAAGATGTCACTCTTAACGGTGAACGAATAAGAGATAAAGTCTTAAGTAAAGTCATGGACTCTATGAACAAAGCTAAGAAATGGTTCAGTAGTGTCGGTGGAAAGATTAAGAGTAACTTTGAAGACGCGTATAATACAAAAGTAATAATGAGAAATTTAAGGGACAGTGATAAAAATAAGAAAATCGGTGATAGATTGAAAGAGATGAAAAAATTCTCGGAAACTAGATTTGAGAGTGTTGATGATATGATGAGAAGGAATGATGAAAAATCATTTAAAAAACAGTTAGGTAAAAATCTAGATTTTAAGTTGGATAAATCTGTTTTGGGAATAAATGACTGGTCTGTTTGATAAATTTCTTATATTATATTTAAAGTATGAAGTATAAAGATATACTAGATGAGATGAGCCGTGTCGCGGCGTATCACGGGATAGTTAGAAAAATACCAATAGAGGGTGAAGAGGCTCATTTTAAGAGTATTAATGGGTATGGCGTTAATAGATACGTCAATGATACTACTCATTATGATTATATATTGAATATTGCAAAATCATTGATGAAGGAACCGGTATTCAATGATCCATACTTTGATGATGAAGATGTAGCAGATCATGCATTGAATATGGCTATATATGGAACCCCGATTTTTCAAAATAGAATAGACTCGTACACTTACGAACGATTACTCAATGACCTATCTGGTGTTGGGCATGGTCCTGCTGGATATAATGACAAACAAGAAGTGTGGAATAAAACTGCTTCAGTTGCGGAGAAACAAATGAATAGCGATTATGTTAATGGTATCCTTGGCCTTTTAAAGTCTGCAGATCGTATGGCATTTTCTGATCCGAACGTATCAGCTAGAATTTTGAAGTTCATAGTTGACTACAATGGATCAAGGATGGCCGCTGAAGAAGAGGCAATGAGTCCTGAAGCCGCCGCTAGAATTAGTGAGATAATTCAAGAGGCTCTTGATGGATTCAAGGCTGCTGAAGAAGCAGCCGAGGAAGCAAAGACCTCAATCAAAGATATGCAAAAGAAGAAGCGTCTTCAGCAAGAGAGTTTAAAGCTAAAGAAAGAGCGTGAGGCCCTTCAGGCTATCCTAAGAGAGTATAACCCTGAGGATATCTTCGGTGAAATTGATAAAATAATGATGGAAACCGAACAGGGCGAAGGCGAAGAGAAAACGTCTTCATTGATAAATAGGGCAATCAATATTGCTATAAAAGACAACGAGTTTATGCCTAAGATAGCTGGATCTGTAGCTTCAATAGTTGTTACCAAGATCAGTATGGCTAAACTGTCTAAATAAGTTATTTATTATTGTTTTTAGCTAGAATTTTCAGTTATAACTGTGAATCGGAGAAGATACTAAAATGGATAAAAGAATTGCAGCCAAGGTTTTAGACGAGCTTGATTCTATCGCTAATGGAATTGAATCGATCACTGCTTCAGGTAAAATCAACGAAAGAGTAGCGTCTGACATTCTTACGAGAATCGATGGCCTATCTGATAAGATTGAGTCATCAGTCTTTGGACAGGAGCAAATGCGTAATCGAGTCGCCGCTGTTCTTCGTGCCGACGCTGATGAGCCTTACATGAAGGATCACTTCGTCAACACCGTTATGCCTCGTCGCACTGAGCCCGATGAGCCTTACATGCATGAAGTTGGTGCTTCTTACAGGTCCAGAGCGATTAAGACGTTTGATGCTGATAGAAGTTCATCGATGTATAATCGCGATGAGTATGCTGTTCGTGGTGCTGATAGTACAGAGGTGCAGCCTTCATGGCAGCATGGTCCCGTTAAGGACCCATCGTACAGATCAGCATCGGCGCGTCGTCGTGCTATGATGAGAAAAATTGCTAAAGAGCAGTAAAACCTAAATTCTCTGATTTAGGGTTATCACATCAGGCCCCCATATAATAGTGGGATCTGTGAATAGCAAGCAAAAGATATGGGAACACATAGAAAAGCTTTTCTTGATTTTAGAAGACTTAGTCGTGGCTTTGATAGAGGCGACATAGTGCAAAAGTCTTCAATGAAAGATAACCTTATAACTCCGTATCATGGTAAGGTTTTCTATGTGAATCATGAGTCTGGATATCTTATGGTCATGTGGCCGTGGGGAATGGAACAGGAACTTCCTGACCAGTTAGTTAAGATTGGTCATGAGGATGCTGATCAATTTGACATGGATTTCATGTATGATACGTGGGATGCTAGAACTCATGGTGCATACTCTGGTGTAAATCAGCCTGGACATATGGGTTTGTCATACAGACAGGACAGTTCTCGTAGCAACTATAGCAAGGCTTATAAGGTAGCAAGCCATTCCATGCATCATGGAAATGACATTTACCAGACTGTTTCAATAATGAGAAACAATGGTATAAATGGTGATGAAGCAAAACGAGTTGCTAGAGATCTGTATGGGCTAAGGTATAAACTTTATCTACAGAAGAAAGTTAGATAGAATGTATAATGGGAAACAAGCCGCTGAACTCATTCGTTTAGCTAGTAAGTCAGACGCATTTTCAGGCTCGGTTATTGCTGCCTCGATTATGAAGTTAGCAACATCAGAGTTAGAGCCCTTGGATCTTAGAAATGAATTTTCTAAGGTTAACAGGCTTCAGTACAAATCATCTGAGGATATCATCGATGAGGTTTACTCACTTCTCGGTGAAATGTACTCAGATCTTATGATCGATAAGATGGAAAAGATTGAGGAGATATTTGGTACTAATAGTGGCAGATATTCAGTCACCATCACGTCTGGTCTTTGGGATAAATTCAAGAAAAATGTCAAAAGTCTGCTTTATGGTGAGCAGTTTGAACCGGTGATGAATGAAGAGACTAACTTTGATTCCGGTGAGAAGATAGACAGAGATATTGTTAACGCTCAGAGAGCTTCAGATATTTTTGAAAATGTATACGCCAAATATGAAACTGCGATATCGGACATCAATGAACTTATAAAGCAGCATGATGGTGGAAACGCAATATTTGACGTTTCCTATGTTTCACTTCCAATAAAGAGATTTATCTCTGGTGTTTTGAAGCCTGCTATGATGGAAATAAAGCAGATGATGAGATCTCCTAAGGTTTCATCGAAGATAGTCGATTACGTTATCAAATCGATTGAAAAGAACTCCAGCGTTCAAGATAACTACATCAGTGAGCTGAAACAGATCGTTTCAACTGACAAATCAGCTGTTAGGATCATCAAACTTGCTGCTACAAATCCTGCTGGTCGTCATCATTTGATGAGCATACTTAATTCTTAAATTTTAGTAACACCATGTGCCCATTCAATTATCTCCTGGTTGAGTGGGCACATGAGTATAGAAAATTTATATTATATTAATGATGTAGATGCATCAGTATGCTATAAAGAGGTTTCGTTAAATGGCTCACAAAAAATACGCACATGCAGTCCTGACAGATAAAGTATTTCCATTCGAAAAGTGGATGGATGAGATAGTAAGTCATAACGATACGTCAATACTGCATGATAACTCAAAATACAGGAGAGCCTCTAAAGTATTACAAAAGGTAGATCCGAGTAAGTATTTACTATCACATGCTACTATTATAGCATCGGTTGATACATATGCTCCTAAAAATGTTAAATTAGGAAAACGTATGTATGCCGGTAATCAGATAAATGTTAAATATCCTGATTATAGAATGAAGCCATATGGATTTAAGATTATAAATAATAATGGTGACGCATGGGAAAGATCATTACTACTCTCTACATATAGAACCTTCATTGGTGCTCCAAATTATCTTGAACATGTTCAAATACCGGATTTATCAAAGGGCTTTATAATTGATGCTGTAGCTAGAGATCTCGGTGAATCGTGTTATATTGACATTTTAGTGGCCACTGATAAAAAGCACTCAAAATTAGTTACTGACATTGAAAATGATGTTATCACCGGTCTTTCAATGGGCTGCATATCACAGTTCACTATATGTACGAAATGTGGAAATGTTGCTTATGATGATTCACAACTCTGCTCTTGTATTCAATATGAGGGTAAGGGAACGATGTTCACAGATGAAAATGGAGATGAGCACCCGATCTGTGAGCTAGTAGGACACGTTAGTGATCCAACGTCAAATCAGTTTATTGAGGCTTCGTGGGTACATTCACCGGCATTCGCTGGAGCTGTAAAAAGAAACATACTAAATTATGATATTAAAGAAGTAACCAATAAGATGGCGACAGCGGTTGAAAACAGTTCTGGCATTTTCATTGATGGGAAAATGAAAAAAGTCGCTGCCGATGAAGATGCTGCCGATGAACCGGCACCGGCACCGGAACCGGAATCGGATGGACCTAGCATGCCTGGTCTCGATGGACCTGGTAGTTTATTAGGTGGTCCTGGTGGATCCGATGATGAACCTGACGACAAACAAGAAGATGATAAAGAAGGTGGGATCGTACTGGATTCTATTGATGATATTAAAAAAGAAATACTAAATATGGTTAGAAAAGAGATTAAGAGGGAACTATCATCTCTTAATATAAATGAAATAGATACAGTAGATTTCGCAGAGGCTAACGTAACAAATTCACACGGTGAAAAGAATAAGGGCAGTGAAGCTTCTGTAGATAAAGAAAATAGTAATGTTCAGCACGCATTCATTGAAAATGTTAAATCTAAGATTAAGGATCCGAGAATCGTTGATTGGACGGTAAAAATGTCCAGTCGATTAGCATCTAATAACCTATCAAACATAACTGATAAACATATACTATCATTTTCATTAATTAATGATGCTATATCAGGTAAAAAATATAATAAGAAATTATATAAGGTTATGAATAAAGTAGGTAGGATTAGTAAATATAGTAGTAAAAAACAATTCTTAATGAAATGCGGATCTATTTTAAATAGGAAGATGACCCATGATGAAATGAAATTTTTCATTGAGAAGGGTACTATATTAAATGATGTTTACAATGTTAAGAAACATAGTAAATAAATAAAATTTTTTTAATTACTTTGTAGGTAGAAGTTAAATTCTGAATTGTTAGTTATGTTGTAACTAACCGCTGGCGGAGACCAAAACAAACGGCACGAGTTATAATTTACTGGAGCTATACGAGCTATGAGAAAGAGAATTACTTGGAAAAATGGTAAAAGAAACGCTTCATCAACGCGAGAGGCTTCAAGAAGAAGGCTTGCTGCTGAAGGGTCATCTGTTGATATTTACAATGTGAACAACCCAAGTCACATTAACCCTGACGCTGATGCGTACATGTTCCAGGATCGACCCTGGGAAGATGTGGTGAACACTGAAATGCGTCACATCTATGATGGATATGATGGTGAGTTTGAAGCTCGTGATGAAGTTGGTCTTCCCAGAATGAAGCCTGAAACATTTTCCGGTTATGGAGCCACTAAGGGTTGGGGTGTTTCCAAGGGATATGATAATCAGAAATTAGCCGTTGCTCGTGGTAGGTCTGCTGTCATCAAGCGTGTTGCTGCTAGAATGGCTGATCCTTCTGACACTCAGAAGTATCGAAGAGTCGTTGCTTCGCTTAAGAGACTTCCTGATGAGAAGCTCATTTCTCTTTATACTAATAAAGAGGCTTCTGTCAAGAAGGAAAACGACAAGGACGCATACAAGAAGGCTCTTGTCGCGACGAAACTTGCTGCAATAACCGCTCCTAATGCTTCAAGCGCTAGCATTAAGAGACTGGCTACTCTTTTCAATTCAATGCCTGATGATGAGTTGAAGAGCATGGCGAAGGTTGTTGTTGAGGGTAAGAAGAAGTCCAATAGAGTCGCTTCTTTGGACTCAAATGACCTTGACGCCATCAAGGATATTGTTAAGTCAGCTATCCTTGAAAGTGAAGCGCTTAGCAAGGTCGAGGCCATGCCGGTTGAAGAGCCGATCGAGCTTCCCGAAGAGCCCGTCATCGAGGAAGAGGTTCCCGAAGAGCCTGTCATTGAGGAAGCTCCTGTCGAGACTCCTGAGGAAGAGGCCATGGAGACTCCTGAGGAAGAGGCCATGGAGACTCCTGAGGAAGAGGCTGCTGAAGCTGCTGCTGGTATCGAGGAAGAGGTTCCTGAGAATCTTGAAGAGATCTTTGCTGAAGAGCCTGTTGCAAAACAGTCTTCAACTAAGATGAACGCACGTGGGATTTCACGCAAGGCTTCCGGCGTCAAGAAATTGGGATCTGTTAAGATCGGCAAAGACATGTCTGAAGAGGACATAGTCGCTGCACTTTTGGGTAAGTAATTGTCTGATGTTGTTTAGTAGTCAAATAGAAATATCTTCGCGTTATTGCGGTCTGAAGGGTCTGTTTGATACTTCACAGTCATTGGACTTAGTTGTGCAGGGTAAGATCCTGCAAGGAGACAAATCATGAGTGGTATTGGTGGACAAGCTTCTGGCGATTTCCTGCTTTCGTATGGAGCGCTCAGAATACTTTACAAGAGTTTTTCTAACACGGTTCCGGAGCTTACTCCGGATTCATTTACCGTGTCGAACCCCGGCGTCGTAACAGCTCATAAGAGTGACGTTCTCGACACAACTCCCAAGAACGGTGTTCTTGGTGGATCAGTGGCGTTCACTCGCCCTGACATCGGCGACAATTATGTCGGCCCGGCTGTCTTAATCAGTTCGGCTTACAGTTCAACGTTAGTTCCGGTCGGCATTTTTGTTAATGACGCACTCGGCAACTCATACGAAAACACTCCTGGAACGGCTTCAAACAAGGGTCCGTTCCTTCAAGGTCCGTCTGCATTTGGTACTAGACTTTACGAGACTAAGAATCAGACTGGTCATGGTGGCACTGCTGGTGCTACTCTTACGTATGCCTCTGGTGACAAGCTTTACGCTTCAGTCAACGGATACTTGACAAACAATTTTGAGGATTCATATGAGGCTATGGCGATTCGTGCTGCTTCAGGAACTCCTCATTGGTATGAGTGCACTGTTATGGGGATCGTCCTTTCGGCCCCTGATTCCACTAACACTGAAATGTTTGTCTTGGGCAAATAAGGCTGAAAGGAATAACTAAAATGAGTCTTTTTGATTTCAATAAGTCCGTTGATCCCATTGCTGCCGAAAAGTTCTTCGGTGGGCTAGTCGGTAGTCCGCAAGGACGCATGAGAATTGCGTCTGGCATGACCCAATCTCTCCGCGAGCGCAGAGATTATTCATCCGTTGGACGCCGAGCGTTCCTCGTCGAGCAGATTCCTGATGGAGTTCTGCCCTATTATGACAAGGATCCTGACGTCGTGGCCTACGTGGTTGGTGAAGAGGGTGACTCAATTACCGCTAAAGCTAAGCCTCGCCGCGTTACGTTCCCCCTGTTCGAGATTGCTGCTCTCGTCAAGACCCCGCTTTCTCAGGTCAAAGAGCGTCGTTATGACATGCTCAAGAGAATGCAGGACCTTGGCAAAGCCCAGATTCAAGCTGCTGAGGACGATCGAGTTTTCTCAATTATGGACGCTATCGCCCTTAATGGTTTCGACTCACTTCCCGGCCAGTTGAACGCTGACATTCCCGTCGCCGCTCCTCTTACTTCAGAGGTCTTGGCTGATGCTTTCGCTCAGATCGACCGCCATGACTTGAGGACGTCAAACGTCTTCATGAACGCTGTTGACTACGCCGACCTTCGTAAGTTCGGTCGAGAGGTCTTGGACATCGAGTCACAGGCCACTCTCTGGAAGACGGGCGTGATGGCTTCTGGCTGGAATGCCAAGTTCATCGTTTCACGCCTTGTCCCGCCAGGCGTCGTTTACGTCACTGGTGAGCCTGAGCATTTCGGTCGTATTCCGGTCCGAACCGAGCTTACCGTCATCTCCGCTGACAACCCCGAAGAGCGAACCATCGGTTTCTCGATGTTTGAGCAGCTCGGAATCGGTGCGTTCAACCCGCGTGCTCTCGTCCGCATCCTGATCGCTCGATAACGTCATTTTTCCTCCTGCATGCTTTTCATCCCCATCAGTCATAAGATTGGTGGGGATGAAAACTATTTGGTTATTGTATGGTATGACTGTTATAATTTAATAACAGTCATATCGACATGCAGGAGACTACCATAATGAATATCAAAAGAGTGATTAACTTTATCAAAAATGACAACACTATTGGTTATATAAAAAAGTTTTTATACTTAGTTGAAAACCTTGATAAGTTAGATAATGTATATAATAAACTAAAACAACAGGAGTGGATTGAATCATTTGATTTTAATAATTATGATGAATCAAATGACGAGCAGTATATAATTGATTTTATTAATGGTAACATAAACGATAGAACCCATATTGCATCAAAAATAAATAAATTGATAAAGAATGATGTAGGTGCTAGGTCATTAGCAAGAAATATTCTTTGTGTTGATCATATTCCCGATTATATAATTCCGATGTATTCAATAAATGAAAATGGAACTCCATACGTAATAGGTGATGAGGATGGCATAACAAGAATAGACGCTGATAAAACTTTCACCGTTCCAATATTTGACATAACACATAATGTACATTCAAGCTCACGTAATGTTAAGAGTGGTGTCTACAGCCTACTCAAAACAATGCGTAATTTATGCTCATCACAAATACTAGTGGCTGAGAGCATGCATTTGTTATCATTAATCAATGCTTCTTATAATGATGACAATGAAAAAGTAAAAAATATCATGTCAATAAATGATAAACTTACACCTGATGTGATATCTGATGCATTTTCTATAATAGAGGATAATGATGTGGAGGTATCATCGATAATAATAAACCCTAATGATTATTCAGAAATAAGAAAATTTAATGGTGAAATTTTGGATACAGATTTTAATACAAATAATGTTATTAAATCACGTATTTGGGGAGCGAACGTATTTGTTACAGGAATGGCAACCGCCGGGACCATTACGGTTCTTGGATCACCTAAGCATGTTGGTGCTATGCCAATTAGAACAGATATCACATCGTTACCCTATGATAACCCAGAACAGAGAAAAATTGGATTTAATACATTTGAGAATATCGGTATAATGTATAATGGTCAAAAGAATACAGTTAGAATTACATTGTAATTATTCATCGAGATCATCTATCATCGTATTGTAGTCATAATCAGTAGGGCTTGTGTCATGGTTTCTTGAAACCGGAAGTGTATCTTGCTCGTCATAGTCCATGATTGTTGGGCTATGAGCATTATACTCTGTGTCATTCATTTTTTCGGTTTCTCTATCGTCAATGGCTTTATTGATTTCTTCTTCCATCTCTTTTTTAAATTCATCGACAGTAAACGTTCCCCTAATGTTTTCAAGGAACCAGTTGACATCTGCTTCGGTTCCAGTTTCATCAGGGTTCATCGCCGATTCGTATATAGCCTCGCCATAAGTGTAGTTTAACAAACTGAGGATCGATTGAAACTCATCCTTCGGGTCTGTGGCGTTCATGACGTTTTCGTATGAACGCATTAACATTTTCCCAGTTAGATGATTTTCAAGATCTTCTCTGGCGGCTGTTTTGTAGATAGCTTTGGCTATTTTGCTTATGGTTTTGTTATTCATTTAAATAAACTCCGGAAATAAAAAATGAAAAAAGTTTTAATAGCTTTGATTTCAATACTTGCGATAGCTATCATATCATCAAAGTTATACTATAATAGTTTATTAACTAAGTATAACATAACATCGATTTATTTACTGTTAGACAAAACAATTTTAGTTCATAAAAATTCAGTCACAATAGGAAAAAATTTATTTAAATCATGTGACGCACACGTTAACGTAGAAACTAAAGACGTTGACGTGTACTGCAAATCAGGAGCTGTATACACTAACAGTAAAATAAAATCTCATAGTCCCGGTAAGAGAAAGTGGAATATTAAGTCTGTATATGTCGAAAATGTTGTAGTAAATGGTAAGTATAGGGTCCATGGATTGTTAAAATCTAACGGAACGTACATCGCAGTGTCTACTAAATACAGGGGCGCATCGTTATCATACGTGGTGAAATATAATAATGGTATGTACGTAATAAATCATGCCAATTACAAAACTGTTGACTTACACAGTGTGATGGTAAAGGATGATGAAGTTAACATCGGAAAATTTAGTCTGTCGAATTCAATGTTATCATCAAAGAAATTTGAATACAATAACATACTCATAAAATCAACGAATAAGATTACTAGAATATCGTTTCCCATGAGTTTGTCACTGTCTATTGATGGGACGAAACTTGGATATTTAACGTTAGAATCAAAGAGTAAACTTAGTTATAAATTAGACACTAATTGTAATAATCTGACAAAAATTGCCGATGATGTTAGATTAAAGAAAGTAAAGTTTGGAGGATCTTATCATTTATCGTTTTCATATGATAACGGAAAAACCCATTTTAGCATGAGACATTCCTGTTTTGTCAAGCATTTACCTAAAAGTATAAGATCAGTCTTGCAATATAGAAGTAGAAATTGGGTTAGTATTACAAATATATCAGATTACATGATAGAAGCCATTATTCATCATGAGGATCCTGGATTTATGGTAAACAACGGATTTTCAATAGGGGCGATCCGAAATTCAATAAAATATGATTTAAAACATAAAGCTTTCAAAAAGGGGGCGAGCACAATAACTATGCAGCTCGCTAAGAATCTCTTTCTTAAAAAAGAAAAAACAATCATGAGAAAATATGATGAAATGTTATATACTATGATACTAAACAATGCATTAACTAAGAGATCTATAATGGAAATGTACATGAATAGCGTTGAATTTGGTCCAGGTATTTATGGAATAAATAAAACAGCGTTAAAAATGTTTGATACGACACCAGCAAACCTGACTCAAGATCAGTCAGAGTACATAGCTCGCATTCATCCAAATCCTAAACTTTTTTCAAGAAAATACGTGAAGCCATGAAAGTTTATTTTGTAGGAGCGCATTCAACCGGTAAAACAACACTGGCTAGGTACGTGTCATCTAAGTATGATATGCCAATGCTCAATGAAGTAGCCAGAGTTGTGATGAATGAGATGGAACTGTCTATAGACCAACTTAGGTCAAACATAGACTTGATAAATAAGTATCAAAGTGAAGTATTTAAAAGACAGGTGCAGCAAGAAATAGGGCTTACAAATTTTGTGTCAGATAGATCGTTTGATAATATAGCATACTCAATAATGCACTCGACGATAACACAATCAATAATAAGGTCTGATGATTTTAAAGATTATATACATACTATAAATAATAGTGATTCAATAATATTCTTCGTTAGACCTAGCAAAGCAACAATGAAAAACGATGGCGTGAGAGAAAATGTAGTATGGGACGACATTCTGATGATTGACGCTTCAGTAAAAACCCTGATGGAAATTTACGGAGTTCAATATATTCAAATCAACACTCCAATTCTTCAAGAAAGGATAAAACTCGTTGAAAACATAATCAAAATAACAAATAGAAATAATTGACTTGAACGATTGTAATGTATAAATATAAATTTTACACAAAGGAACGATAATGAAAATCAACTGGCAAAAGAATAACTACCAAACCTTTTACGCGTACACAAAGATTTCCATCGGGTCGAAAGACTCTCCAATCATGTACATTGAGAGTGAGGACGAATTTGAGTTTGATGGAACGACGTTAAGGTACTCAGGGGCTGAGATGAACAAACCGTCACTTCGTTCTGTTATTGAAAAGCGAGGATGGGCCGGAACTGAGCCAAATGGACACGTCAAGCCATTCGTAGTGAACAGGAAGGTGGCAAAATCAAAGACCGTACGAACAAATATGGGAGCTACTGATATTGAAAAAGAAGATATAATGGTGGTTGAGGAAGACGATATTGCAATTTCTAGAGTGAAAAGCGGTGACGAAAGAATCGCTGATTCAATATCAACGACAGTCATGAGTAACAATGACCCGGTTTCCGATGAGGGGATGGTCGTTGGGATGATTTCGTCATCGAACAATTCAGTCATAGATATGTCTTCTGGCCACGGAAATACTATCGAAACTCATAAACAAGTTCGGATGGCCTCAGATACGTCAGGAGAGCAAAAGGCCAAGGGAGGGCAAAGAAGAGTAATTCGTGACGGTATGATCGTTGGAAGGATCTCTTCACCGACAAGATTTACAACGGACATGTCAAAATCTAATCTTACCGCTAAAGCCGTTGAAAACACAGTTGGCACGGGTAGGGTTATTGTTGAAGAACAGCCAGAACGAATTGTGAAACCGGCGGCGAAAAAACCGGCAGCGAAAAAACCAGTAGCGAAGACTGGTTCGAAGGTTGAAATTGCCAAGTCCATTTACAGTGGATTCCCTGATAAGTGGAATCTGTTCGGGAAGAAAGACTGGAAGATCGAACAGATCAAAAATTACGGGGAGCACCCGGATTTCATTCGTGCTCTTTATGCTATAGAGTCCAAATCTATGAAAAAATATCTAGTATCTAAATATCCTAACATTCTGAAGTAGACAACACAAAGTCACTTAGTATCAGCCCACCATCAATGTGGCTGTTGATTTTAACCACCACCATCACAAACAACAACAATACACACACCATGGATTACGCTATTTATGTATGATATACATAGAGGAATAAAAGTATGTCCATTGGAAAAGGTTTCGTTCTTAATGATGCTGCCATTTATTCATTTGAAGATCAAGATGTATACGACGACATAGTATCATTTGCCGCAGCAATACCATATAATCTACGCCCCCTTTTCCTAATTCCGATAGAAGTAGAAATTGAATATGAGGACAATCCACCTAGTGGAGTAGCCTCAACGAAGGTAGCGTCTGACGCCGCTGATCTGTTTAGTTATAGAACGCTCGTAACAGATGAAGACGCAAATTCTAAGGGCGTGTCGAACGGAATTTCGTCACCGGATACCACTGAGGTTGACTACCCGGTGTATGAGAGTCTTGATGGTGATTTCGGGACGAATGATGACGGACCACTTTTTAACAGATCGATAGACCTGGACCTGGACGGAAGACAATGGGGTCCGAATACTGGGTACATGTCTGACGTTGATATAACAGAAACATATGATGAAGGTTATCCATATAGATCAAAAAATTTACCATCGGGTTATGTACATCATTCATCGATACTTCCTGTATATATTGTTAAGCTCGCCGCCGGAGCTATGGACTTTGCTGAAAGAACCAACATAAGACAAAAGAAATATTCTGAGTGGTGTTTACCGAAGATTAGATCATATGATTTAGCTTTACATACTATGACGTTTAATGTTAAGTGTTCAAATAGTAACAAATCTCATGAAGTAATAGTGGCACTAAATCCAAACAATGAAGTCGCGGTCAGGTGTGATTGCGAATTCTGGAGATATTCAGGCCCTGATTATCATGCTGCGATAATTGGATATCTTTATGGGAAACAGAGGTCTAATGGTTTGCAACCTAAGATAAGGGACAAGGAGCATAATAACTACCTGTGCAAGCATTCATACTCTGTGTTAAAAATATTGGATGACACTATTACAAGTGTCATGAAACAATATAAAGACAATGGCATAGATTATGAGAAAAATTTTAATAATGCATTTCGTGATATCATAAATGGTGTTTATAATAATAAAAAGGAAGTTAGCCAGGAACCATTTAGATGGGATAGTAGAAGCACGTCAATACGTTATAGTGAAAAGACGCTTGAAAGAGTGTTGAGTGCTGTAAGCATGTATGAAGAAGCGAATGATAAAGATATAATAACAAAGTTCAATAACTTAATGAAACTAAAGGGTGTTGAAATCTTTAGTGGAATAAGTGACGCTAGACTCGATACAGCGGTAAGAGCGTTTCAAAAAATGAGTCAGATAATGAATAATTTGATAAAGGGGATAGAATACGTTGAGAGTAAATACGAAGAAATAAATAAAATGGCTGAAAAGGGTCAAAAGGTTATGCCGACTCAATTTTATGAATATGATATGTATAGAGAAAAAGCCGTCGAATTGAAGGATATACTAAAGGGTAGGATTGAAGTCGCTGATGAGATAATAAAAATACTTAAATACATGAAGGGCATGAAACCTGGTGATTATGTAAGACAGGGTTTGATGGAGGAATACCTAGAAAAAGTTAAGCAGTATGATGATTCAATAGGATCCATGTCAGAGTTTTCTGATAGCCTGAATGATGATGGTCTTTATGGAAGTGAAGATATGGAAGAAAATACCGATCCATCAACTGGCGTTGAAATCGATGAAGAAGAGATTGACAATGATGTCGTTGAACTCGTTGAAGACGCTAATGAAGAAATAGAACAAGATAGCGATATAGACGAAATTTCAGATATGCTGGAAGACTTTGAGTTTGAAGACGAGGATGAGATATAACAACTATCCGTTTTTCTTCTTGTCTTCTTTCCTTAACCGATCTACATCTGACCAAGAATCAACAACTTCCCCTTTATAATTTGGGATCAATCGCATTTTTCCGTGATTGTCTTTCTGTCTTCTAGCGGCAGCAGCATTTTTCCTTTTCATCTGGCTTTGAATTCTACCAGCTTTAGTTTCCCATCCGGGACCCTTAAATACAATATTTGTAGCAGGTGAAAAAGTATATTTGCATGTGCCTCCGCACATTTCACATTTTACAGTAAACTCTTCCCTGTCATTTATGGAGCATATACCGTCCTGCACATTACCGCAATCTTCACACACAAAGTTATAAGTCGGCATTTTTTATAGATCCTTTTATTTAAAAGGTTAGGTTTGTTATAGGTATTTGTAATAGATAACTATACACGAGGTAGTCATGGCTAGTGTTTTAAGAGTAATTAATGGTCAACTTTACAACAGGAGCATTTTGATAAATTCGTTAGATAACGGTTTACCAAATTCTCTTCCAGATGAGAGACATAAGCAACAAGTATATGTCCCGTACACGAATCCTATCGACAGTAATGTCCCAGGATACTCAGATTTCACTCTGACCGATAGAGTTTTGAGATCAACAAATTCAGGGGTTATCAATAAACTCAATTCTGCCGGTATAATCTCAATTGGTATAATAGATTCTGCTGATACTGTCGCTCCGACTGTTACATCGGCTTCTTACACTGATCCGACGATAACGATAAATGGAACCAAGTTCACATCAATTTCACCGGACGTTACCTATGTAACATTCACAAATAACTCATCTGGTTTGTCTGTGACTGTTCCTAGCACTGATTTTGCCTCGGCTTCAGCTACTCAAATTACTGTAAATAAGTCAAAGGTCGCAGCGATCGGTACTCCAGCTTCTGGTTGGACTCTTGTTGTGATGGCAAATTCAAAAACTGCTTCTGGCACCATAGCGTAAAGGTTTACCTAAAATGAAGATAGTTACACTTAGAAGTGATATAGTCGGACTGAAAGTTGATGATATTGATCCAGTTAACAGAATAGCTGTTTGTAGGGAACCGCCAGGCCAGAACATAGAGATAAGTTATCCGTCTGATGATGAGATTCAGACAGTGATTGATAACTATGTTTATGTGTCAGTTCTTGGATCTGATACTGCTGCTAGCATTGACACGTCGTCAGCGTATAATCTTCAACTAAAAAGAAGCGCTGCTGGCGTTACGGAAACGTTTGCTATAACGACTCATGGTGCTGGTACTGCTAAAACAGCGATCGTTAGCGAGCTTAATACAGCGTTTGCGTCTGCTTCAGCGACATTTGTTGCTAGGCTTGACGCTAGTAACAGAGTGATAATCTCTAGCACTATCATTGGATCTAACTCTTACATTCAAGTGATAACTGGTGGCGCTAATGATATTGCCGGTGCACTTGGTTTGTCAGGGACAGTTACCAGCACTACAGTTTCAGACATTAGAACTAACATCGTTCTTGGTGTTTCACCGTGGGCTGACATATCAATTACCAACATCGCTTCGATCGGAACTCATGACCTGATGTTAGATTCGGACTTTAGTCCATTCTACTATGATCTGGTGCAAGTTTTAGGTGGAGTTATCGTTGAATCCGCTGAAGCGTTGACATCGTTTACTAGTGGCAAACTCCACGTTCTTAATGACACCTCGTTTACGTGGAATGGAACAGCTGGGATCGCAATAGCCTGTCTTGAAGACGACGGATCGACTCAGTTTACGGTGTAAGCCATGATTGATAACGACACCATAGTTAGAATAGCAAAGCAAATAGTCAAATCACGGGTTGCCAAGACTCATATCGTGAAAACGAAGGATGGCTATTGCATCAAGTCCACTAAAAACAAGCATTGGAACGGTGGATGCTACAAGACTAAGGAACAAGCTGAAGATCGAAACGATCAAATTGCCATGTTCTACCACATGAATGGCGGCAAGTAACTGTAAAGTGAGTCATCATGAGTGTTGTATTCAAACGTGGTGACGAACTTGGACGTCAAGATCTAAACGTCTTTCTAAAAGATTCCAACGACAAACCAGTAAACGCGGCGGAAATATCGTATAACATATACGATATGACCTCTGGAATGGAAGTGCTTCTTCCACCGGACGATCGTTCCCCGGTCAATCCGGCAGTCGGTGAATACTACGCGTCATTTGTCATTCCAAATGACGCTAACATTGGTGATTATAGAATTCGTTGGAAGGTAAAGCAATATCTGAATAGTAAGACTGTGAACATCGTTCAAGACTTTGCCGTTGTATCACAGCCAACAGAGGTTATAGCTTTACCAGGCGCTAGTGCGATTGAAATGGATCTACTTCGTGGTCTTAGGATCATGTTGCGCGATAACAAACCTGATCGTAATTATCATTTCATACCACCAGCCGGTGAGTCCACTGTCAATGAATTTAATAGAGTGTTTGGGTTTATTTGGGAAGATGAAGAACTCATTGAATTCATGAGAATCGCTCTAGATTCAATAAATATGTATGCACCCCAAACATTCTATAACTCTCTAGATAGTTTGATGCAGGGTCATTCAAATTGGAGATCAGTGTTATATATGGGTGCTATGATATATGCGCTTAATGCTTTATCTATAAATTGGATACATGATGAATTTAGCTATTCTATAGGCGGAGTATCATTAGATATCGATAAATCATCAAAATATATGGGTATGGCTGATTCAATATACTCAAAGTTTAATGAGATGGTTGAATCTGCGAAGTCCACAGTCCTGATCACTAAGGGACTGAAACAACAAAAGTTTGGTATTGGAATAAGGTCGTCATTTGGTCCATCGGTCGGTCGTGGAGCTTTGACTCCTAAGAGATTCATGGGAGTTTAATTAATGGTTAGCAAAAAACAAATAGGTAAAATAGCTAGTTCAATCGTTGCTGCTAAGAAAAAGAAGAAGCCTCCGGTTGAAGAGTTTAAAGATCCTGACTCCATCGATGGAGTTGAGATGTCCATTCTCATGTCTATAGACCTGTCCTCTGAGTTTGTTTTAACGGACCCGGACAACCTTAAGAAGGTGAAGAGCAAGCTCAAGAGAGAGATAAGGAAGGCCGTGAAGAATGCCATCGGAAGTTCATTGGAGGGTTATGCTGACGGTGAGCCTAGAATCGGTAACGTTTCGGTGTCATTAAGAGGCGGCCCTAACACTCTGTAATATCTAATGCCCGCCCCAGAGGATAGAGTACCCAGAATAATAAAGTATAAGCTTCAAGAGAGGTGGTCTACTCAGTATCCTCTTCCCCCAAAAGACGTTCAATACATACCGTGCTACGATCGTGGAAGGAATGACATTCGTTGGTCAAACCCGTCAGAGCTTGTGGGTAATGATGAGTTTGAAATAATCGGTGTTAATATTTACAGGTCATTTGATTCTTCTAGTGGACCATTCACTAGGCTTAATACTCATCCGGTTTCTTCACAATTTTGGAGAGATGACACAAAAATACGTGTTATTATAGATGAGGATGTGCATCATCATCTGCTTTCTAATGGTGATGATGTACATGGTGATATTATACTACAAACGCAATATAAACCAATTTATATACATACTAGTCGTGATACACATGCTACGCTATATCATAACATAGATGTAAAAGTAAATAAAAAGAAGGTTCCCATATACTCTGTTGATAAAGTTAACGGTGTTATAACGTTGGATCGTACTTGGGTATTTGATGTTATATCACAATCATTTGATAGATCAGATCTATCTAATTTAGATAGTGTTCCATTCACGATATCATACAAATATACTGAGAATGAACTTAATCAAAATATTTCACATAAATGTTTTTATAGAATAACAACGGTGGCTATGCATGACGGTGAACTCATTGAAACACCGATCGAGAGAGCTACGTCAACTAATAACGGTGAACTTGAAAGATTAGATTATATCTGGGAAGAAGCCATACGACGAAATATGTGGATACTTTACCAGGGCGGTGAAAGAGTAAAACTTTTCATAAGAAAAACGACTGGCATCAAATGTACATGTTATTCAGAAGAACATGGAAGAGCCAGAAATGACTGTCCAACTTGTTATGGGACCGGTTACGTCGGTGGGTATGAAGGGCCATTTGACATGATAATCGCCCCTGATGACTCAGAAAAACAGATAGCACAATCTAACTTAGGGCTTTCTATGCACCACTCGTATGAGACATGGACAAGCCCATACCCAATGTTATCACAACGAGATTTCATAGTAAAAAGAAACGGAGACAGGTATGGTATTGGTCCGGTTAGGATGCCGACCAATAGAGGAATGCAACTGCAACAGCATTTCACCGTTTCCCATTTAGACGATTCTGACGTGAGATATAACGTTCGAGTTGACGACTCAGACGTGATAGTTGATCCGACGATAAAAGATTCTACGACTCAAGAAAATATAATGCGTTATTACTAACGCTTAATCATACCGCCGTATTTCACTACAAATCCACCAGGTAATTGAACGATAGCGGACTTTTTCTTATTTTTGATCACATCGCTAATCGCTTCAATGTGGGATCTTTTGATTGAGTTTTCCATTTTATACTCAGACAGGTCGTCTGCTATGTTGCAAAGATGTTTTACGACCGATGGAGAGATCTCTTCAAGTTGTGGCAGAATACTATGTCTAATTCTAGACCTTAAGTACTTTTCATTGAAATTTGATGGATCGATAGCGTATTCAACGCCAACATCGTCTAAATATTTTTGAATTTGATCTTTTCTTAAGTGAAGGATCGGTCTGATGATCGTTATGTTTTCATCACTATTTTTATTCATGGGTGGCATGACTGAAAGACCGTTCGGACCGGATCCTCGAAGGATTCTCATGAGAACGGTTTCAGCCTTATCGTCGGCGTGATGTCCTAGAGCTAGTTTATTACGATCGTGTTGTTTGGCTATTTTGTATATTACCTTGTATCTTTCATCCCTAGCATTTTGCATAACATTTCTTGACCCATCAAAATGAATAGAAACACCGGTAAACATGAACCCGAATGATTTAGCTAATTTCCCTGCCAGTTTTACTTCATCTTTTGACTCTGGTCTTAGGTTATGATCTACTGATATTACGTGTACGTTTTTATAACCCAGTTTCCCTAAGGCATAGACTAAAAGTTGTGAATCCGGCCCGCCGGACGATCCAACAGCGAGTCTATCGTCTTCGTTAATTAAACCGTGTTTTTTGATGTATGATGCGATTGATGATATCATTTGTTTTTAAATCTTTTTTCTATTTTGTTTATGTAAAATTACACCTGTATGCTAAAAATATGAAGACATCATCTAAAATGAAACAATACTCTGGGTGGGGAGAGTATGAAAATAGTCAGCTTTGTATCGATATTAAAAACGATATTATAAAAAGGGCTAGAAGGCTTGCTTCAACGTTAACGTTGGATGAAGACATTGTTAAATTTGACCCATACGCTAATGAGTTTATTGATTTCATTAAAAACACTATAGATGATATTTATAATTGTGATTTGATCAAGGAGTTAAGAAAAATCCTTGAGGGTGAGTTTAAATCTGTTCATGACAACGCGTACAAATTTGAAATAAATCCTCCGACATATAAACAATCAAGTGGTTGGAAAATTTACAATAAATTCATTGGAAAGATCTACGCTATAATATATTATACCGATAATATAGGTAAAGGAAATAGAACTTATTCATGAAAAAGTCGGACGGAATAAGGTCAAAAATAATTGACGCGGTTGTAAAGAGCACACCGTCAGTAATAAATAGAATACTAGTTGATGGACATGTAATAATAGATGGTACAGAAATTTCCGCGTATAAGAAGAAAGATGGTATCATAATAGAGATAGAGGTTCCGACAGACTCAATAAAAATTTCCGGGAAAGATGACAATAAACCTGCTAAAAAAAGAATAGAAACCGCTAGGGAAATATACGAAAAGAATCAAGATATAATACACGGCAGAAAAAATGTCAGTCGAGGGACTAAGGGGAAAGTAGGCGTTAGCAAAGCATATGCATCAAAGAATTTCAATCCAACAACGAAAAGAGACGTTAGACAATTGTCTAGAAAACAGGTTGAATATAACGTTGATATTGACGATGAAGTAGAAGTATTCATTGAAGACAATGGTAAAGTTATTAGTGTGAATTCCGATAAACAAAGGAATGACATACTAAACAAATACTCTGAAAAGATAACTAAGGTTATAACTAAATCACTCTCTGAACATATTGAAAAACTGATCGGTGAAAGTAAATTATGAAAGCTTACAAAATAACAAATAACTCAAACATGAACATAAGAATAGAAGATATCGGTGTTCAGATAAACTCTAAATGTTCTTGTATCGTATCTCAACAACAACTCGGTTCATCGAGTGATATAAATAGATTTTCAGATTACATAACAGTAAATGAAATAGTAGTAAATAACCCGTCATCAATACATAAACCGAGTTTTATAAAAAAGCATGGTCAGATAATATTCAATCCGATCATGGAAAAGAAAGAAAGTCATACCGAAGAAAGAATAGACGATATAAACAAACATTTAGTCGGGCTTAACAAATCGATAGAAGAATTGAAGAGTCTAATAAATGAAAGAGCAAGATTGATTGAAGAAAGTAAATCGATCATAAAGTATGAAATAGAGAAACAACCGGGGTCAGAAAGTAAAATTGATGAAGATCCGGAAAGTATGATAGTTGTTGGTGAACTTGTTCCGACACCTAAAGAAACACAGATCAATATTAGGTCAAAAGAAACTGAGTCAGAATCGTTTTCTTCTGCTAGAAAGGCGTTGAAAAACGCTAGGAAATCCACTAAGAAGCCGTCAAGAAAATCAACCAAGAAACCCGCCAGGAAATCAACTAAAAAATGAATAAAAAACAGTTTTTATTGCAACTAGCGGATCATCACTCTAGACTGGCGGCATCATTCAATAAGATCGCTCGCGATGAAGAGTGTCGTACATTATTGGACACTGCAAGCACACTTATAAAAAAGTCCATACAATACTCATTTATGAGTAGACTTGATAATCCGATGTTGTATGTTCAACAGTTTAATAATATATTAAATAATAATCTTGATAAACTCATTGAATGCGGGATCACTAAAAGTTATATGTTACAACTTGTTCAAGATTTGACTAGATATGAAGTTGATAGAGCGTCAAAAGTATCCGATAACAAATTTCATGAAAATGTATTAAGAAAACTAATACAAGTTGTAACCCGTCAAAATTGGTAAAAACGTAGGCGGCTGTTGTATTGTATTGTTATTCAATGACCGCCTACGAAAGTATTTGGAGATACTAATGGAACCTGGAGTTGGACTAGATTGTGGAACAATGAACTTTGTCTCTGCCAGAAGAAATGGCAAGAAGATATCTACATCGAGACTTCGGGATGTGTTCATTGATCTTCCTAAAGAAAATAAAAGGATGCTTAAACTATCAAAAACCTCATACATAGAGTATGACGGAAAATTGATAGTAATAGGTGATGAAGCTATACAAACGGCGAACTTGTTTAATAAAGAGGTTCGTCGTCCAATGAATAACGGAATAATTTCATCAGGAGAGATTGAAGCCAGAAGCGTCATGGCAATAATGATGAAACAGCTTCTAGGCGATCCGATAGCAGAGAATGAAAAATGTTGTTACTCTGTTCCGGCGAAGTCCATAGATAACAATTCTGACATTATCTATCATAGAGCGATGTTAGGAATGATACTCGAAGAAATAGGGTATGACCCTGAGCCAATAAATGAATCTCTGGCCGTTATCTATTCTGAGTGTGAAAAAGATAACTTTTCAGGGATCGCGCTTTCATTTGGGTCCGGGATGACCAACGTTTGTATGTCGTATAATGCTATGAGCGCTATGGAGTTTTCCCTAGGTAGAGGCGGCGATTGGGTTGACAATGGAGCGGCGAAGGCTGTTGGAAGTACATCAGCTAAGATGTGCTCAATAAAAGAAAAGGGTGTGAATATTAAAGCACCTAGTAGTAGAAATGAAGAGGCCATAGCGCTTTATATAAGGGAACTCATCGATTATTCCATTAAGGGAATCATTAAAGAGTTTTCATCGAATGATAACATAATGACGATCCCAACATCTATCCCGATCGTTATATCTGGTGGTACGTCACTCGCTGATGGTTTCGCTGATATGTTCACTGAGAGATTCGAAAAATTTAAGGATAAGTTTCCTGTTAGCGTGTCAAACATCAGGCAGGCTAAGGATCCACTTACTTCTGTCGCTAATGGTCTTTTGTTAATATCATCACTTGATGATTAAGATTTTTTTATTTGATTAAGTTTAGACAATTTCTAAACCTAACGCAAGGAATATATCGATGGCGAAGATAATGTACAAGGGTGTTACTTTTGTAGTCGGAGATCCGAAAAAGCCTGAGCCCAAGAAGGTTGAAAAGAAGGCCGAAAAGAAGGCCGAGCCAAAGAAGGCCGAGCCAAAGAAGGTTGAAAAGGTTGAAAAGGTTGAAAAGGTTGAAAAGAAGCCTGAGCCCAAGAAGCCTGAGCCCAAGAAGCCTGAGCCCAAGAAGCCTGAGCCCAAGAAGCCTGAGCCCAAGAAGGAAGAGCCTAAGAAGGTGATCACCAGAAGGGCTACAAGAAAAAAGTCAACTAGAAGGTCATCAAAGAAGTAGATGATAAATGATATCATGGATATCAAACCCAATAAAGAAACGGGTAGTTGAATTATTAAAGAATATACTATCCGAAAATCCTAAGTATGCACAATATTCCGATAATATTCTAAATAAATTTTCATATAAAGAGAGACAATCTGTCGGAATAATAGTAAACTCCACATCATCAAATAAACTTCACATGTCAGCGGATAACTTCCTAGGGAATTATTATTCGTTTGTCATGTTATCATCGGTCGATGGTTACTCATCAAAATCCATTGAGTGGGTGAAAGAAGACAGGTATAAACTTCTTCAGTTATCGTCAAAGGCCGATAACTTCCCTACAAAGCCAGGATCATACGTCGTTGAGATAACGAAAGTTCCGGACCAAACACCCGGTACTTTTGTTATTTACAGTTATCTCGATGTACGCAGTGAACAGTTAATTCTTGTAAATACCGGGTCATCTGTGGAGGCCCAACTTCCAGCGACCGATATCGTTGAAAATTCTGTTGATCTGTACTATGATGACAAATATGCGTTAATTAATGGAAGTGATTACACAATAGATTATGAGTCGGGTCTTATAACGTTCACAGAATTGACCGCTGATGCTAACGTAACCGCGTCATACCGTTATTATAGTGGTAAATCGTCCGAGTATGAGTATGAATATGACAAATACAATAACACGGCTTTACCTGGTGTTATAATAGCATTTGGTGAGTATTCACAACTAGGTGATAAACAAGTAATAACAGTCACGGATGAGAGACTTCACGTTTATGATACATATGGTGGGAGATTTGAAACTGATTTTGGATTAACTTTATTCACTAAAGATCCAGAAGAAAGAGAAAGACTGACAGATTATATAATACTAAAGATACTTCAATCACAAAGTAGTCTAGCTGATGAGGGAATAGAAATTCTTAACGTAGGTCATGGCGGGGAAGACGAAGAAGCTTATAACTCAGAAACTGATGAGTATTACTACGAATCAAACGTAAGTTTGCAACTTCGCGTTGATTGGATGATTTACAAGCCAAAGGTTATAACTTCAATAGGCTACAATTTGAATGATGATAATCATCCAGAAAAAGCTAGCACAGTTATAAATGTGTGCAATGTATACAGAAATACAACAATACCGATGATGAGATAGTGTATAGTTATATATGTTAACCCACTACAAGGAATCACTATAATGCCGATATATGAATACTACTGTGAAAAATGTAACTATTTGTTTGAACAGTTACTAAATAGTTCTGAAAAAGAAGAATATAAAGACGGTTATCCATGCCCACAATGCGGTAAGATCGCCACAAAGTTGATATCAAAGTCTAATTTTGTTTTTAAATCAGACACTCCCGGTAACTCTGGAGTCCATGATCTGGACTACCCATCGGTTGATAAAGCCGTAGGACGTTCAGCCAATAGAAAGTGGAAAGAAATACACAAACAACAAGAAGCTAGGGACAAGGTAAGGAAAGAAACCGGTAAACAAGCACTGTCTACCGTATCAATAGCTGAGAATAAATACAAGCCAGCTAGCAAGGACATACTAGAAGACAGAAAAAAACTAAACAAAAAACTATCCAATATACCAGAATCTAATTTCATTAAATACGAACCATCAGTGAAAAAATAAAACTACTATAAAGTTTGTTATACAAATGAATAAAGTAGAATTTTTAATGTCGCTGTCAAAGCATCATGAAAGGTTAGCCTCATCGTTTAGAAAAGAGGCTTCACTCATTAGTGATGATGTTGATCAGTATGGTCCCCAGGAAGACTCTATTGACATTTGGAAGTTAATTCCCATTGTTGATAATGAGGTTGTCGGCATAGGTGATATGCTGGAGGACCTTAGAGAGACCATCATGGGCGAGTACAATGGTACACGCTCTGTTAACGATATACTATCTGTATTCTACACTATATATGACATGATTTCTCATCTTGCAGAAAGTGTCAAGGAAATCGATAAAGCTATTGGTGGCGATGAATACACGAAAAAGTACAGGTCAAAGCTTTTGAACATGATCCATTTTTCTGAAATGCCTAATAAAAAGTATGCATGGATGAAGAGTGAACTTGCAGAGTTTATCGGTGAAAAGCTTTCATCAAATTTGTGGTGATAAGACTGGCGTACGGTGGCGCATGGTTAAATGTCAATTCTAAGAAAAGTTAGCCATCGATATAGAGTCGCCGCATTTACTAGAACAATACCTAATAACAGTGAATATTATAAAAATCAAATAACATACGATAATGAAAAAATCAAATCATTAATACTAGAAGCCAACGAAAAACTTAATGACCTGAGAGAATCACTAAACAACGTAGGTAGTGTTATCACACCTCCGTCATTGATGATATACAGGATAATCAATATAGCTTACATATTACAGTATACAAATATGTTTAGCAATGATATATTAATGGACTATATGTATGAAATAATGATTGTACTAAATAGTTCATTACCAAAAAGTTCACCCATTAGATTTAGATTGATCGATAAATTGATGTCCGCTGAGTCATTTTATCGATCTAAATTTAAATGATATAAACAAAACCATACCGAGTAATTTACAAAAACCATGTCAGTTAAAAGTTTTTTAGGGAATCATACATGTAAAATATGACTATACGTCACAAATTTTACATGAGATATGAAACTATTATAAGTATTTGTTAACAGATAAAAACATCTAAGAGGTTATAACATGGGTATCGGACCTTACACCACTTATGCTCCCCCTGGCGTATACACTAGAACGATTAACGAACCAACCGGTGGAGTTTCTACCGGTGGAGTTAGAATCCCCGCTATCATCGGAACTTCTGTAGAATACATTTCACAGTATAACTATGAAATGATCAGAGGTTCCTCGTCTGTTGCAGATACTCAAGTTTTCAATGAAAACGTTGCATACAGATGGGTTACTGGCGGAACTGATGATAACCCAAAGTTTGGACAGCAAAACGGATCACTCACTAAGTTTAGAGTGGCTAACTACCCGATCGTTGATGGTAACGGTTCTGGGACTGTGGCTATTAACTCTTCATCAATATCAGTCACTGTTAACGGTGAAGAAGTTCCGGTTCAATCAGTTAACGGTAGCTACGGAATAGTTTCCCTTGTTGCTCCTACTACGACTACTGATGAGGTTCTCGTAACTTATTACTTTGATCGTAAAGATACCCAGATCACTGATGATGTATCTGACCAGGTTACGTCAGGTGTTGCTTCATTGACCTCTAGTAAAGCCGAGTCATACGAGATAACTAGCGGTACGAATGAAAACCTCTACGTTAAGGTTGATGACACCACTGATGTTACGATACCGCTTACTGCTGGTACAAGATCTGCTCAACAGATCGTTGATGATATTAATCTAGTCTCAGCTACCACTGGGTTATCAGCAACCGTTCACTCTGATAATAACAATGAAAACAGAGTGAAGCTCGTTGCCACAAGTAATATAGAAATTCTGAGCACGACCAATAATGCGGCTTTCGCACTTGGTTTCACCTCAGGTCAATATTCTGGCAGAAACCTCGTTTTCACTGTTTTCAACGGTCCGATCGTTGATGGTTCAGACGGTGGTATTACCACGACTGATCCGACTAAGGTCACAGTGACGATTAACGGATCCACTGTTGCAGCTTCTGAAGTTAACGGTTCTACTAGAGCGGTGACGCTACCCTACGCCCCGGCTTCCGGGTCTACGGTTAAAATTACCTATTACTTCAATACCTTCCAGGATACGTTTGACTATCTTCCAAATTCAAACATCCTTACTATCAACTCAGTAGGTATCGCTCCTGATAACACTGATTATACTGAGGGTAACGATTTTGTCATAGTTAATGATGGTGATCAGTCCTACATTAAGTGGGGGACTAGCGCTCTTGTTTTTGAGGGGACCACAACTGGAACCAAGCCTTTCAACACGCAAGAGACTATTAATCTTATCGATGATAGAATCTACATGGAACAGTGCTCTGATTACACTGATCCATCAACGAATACGGTTTCATTGGTTAAGTTCTCTCTTCAGTCAATCCCCACTACCGGTAATGGAAGAGACACGGTACTTGATTCATCTACCTATAATTCAGTCTCGAATGGTAGAATTGGGCTGACGACTGATAATCCCGGTCTTATCAAGGCTTACGTCGGTAAAGATGTTATCGACGCGATGTCACGATCTAACGTGACAATTAAGAGTGTTGATGGGTCTAACGGGATCATTGAGCTTGTTGACGCCATACCGAGTGGTAGTAAGGTATTCGTTACTTACTGGTACAATAGAATATCTGACGATGAGTACACACTTACTTGTACTACGTCCGGAGCATCTGGTATTGGTAAATACAAGATCACCGATAAGTCTGGTAACACGATATACACCACGAAGTTTGGTTCAAAGTCTGGAATGTCAAAGGATGTGAACTGGCCCTCCGGCGTTGAGTCAACCCCTGATGCGTTCCACTCTGGTGGGAACCCGGTGAATGAAACCGTTACGGTAACGTTCGATAACACGATTTATCCTGCTACTCACGCTACCATAACGACTGATCCTGGTCCATTTGATATTTATTCAACAAAATCAATCTTCGGACCGATTCTTGTTGATAACGCTACGGTTGCTGGTGCTAATCTTGGACATGGATCAGTAGCTACATATATTGGTGATCTTGTTGATAACCCTGGATCAATGTCGTTCACTGCAAGTGACTATCTTTCAATAACAGTGGATAGCATTGATATCGATCCAATAGCACTGTCATCAGCTACATCACTTGCAAATGTTGCTGCATTGATCGATACTGCCATTTCTAATGACACTCAGACTCATAGTGATGGATCCGACATTTTCGCTGCAGGAACTGTTGCAACATTAGTTACAGCGGTGAATGAGCTTAAAGCTAATTACAATCATCACGTGAGTAATGAGGATAATAGTGGTGGTCACGCTACACCAGCAAATGATTATCATAACAACCTAGGAACTGCAATATCTACTGCAGATGCTACTGATTGGGCCACTGCTAAAGCTTTGATAGATGAAATAGCAACGGCTTATGAGTTACATAGAGTTGATACTCCTACTTTGCATGCCGCAGCTGATAATACAAATAAATTGGATCTAACATTAACATCAGATACTCCATACGATGCAGTTGACAAATTAAATGATATAATAAGTAAGTTTAATAGTCACATTTCAAATGATTCCGGTGTATCTGGTTATCATACAAATGCTGACACATTCAACGGAGTGATAACAACAGCGGTGTTTTCACCTAACAATCTTGTAGATAGCATTACTTATGGATCACAAGGATTCTTGGTGATCAAGAGCAATGAATCATCAGGATCAGATTACTACGTTAACGTAAAAATTAATAAGCCATCAGGCAGTGGACAGTCAGATGCTTCTGCTAAGGTTGGACTTGACACTACCAGAGAAGCTAACGCGTATGATTGGTTAGCAGTCGATTATCCTGCATTTGTTTACGGAACGAAAACCCCGAGCTTTAACATTCAGTCACTCGTTAGCGATTCACTGAGTCTTGGTATCGATGGACTTTCGTTCTCCGTTCCTCTTGTTACAGGATCAGCTAGATCGATAAGATCAGTTGTTGATAGGGTTAATGCATCATTTGTTGGTGCAACTCAATCATCAACGATCCAATTGATGGCATTGTCCTCACTCATTCTTACATTAAACAATGTAAAGAGCGTATACAATGTGCATGAGGCTAGCGTAACATATCATAATGCACCCGGTGGAACAAACCCGGTAACAGCTGCAAATGCCACTGATTTAGCTACATCTATTACGCTAGTTAATGACATCAAGTCTATGTTTAATAATCATATAGTTGAAGCTGGCATTCACAAAACTGATGATTTGAACTCAATAACAACAGCTGATGCAACAGATCTTGGATCTGCTTGGCTGCTTGCCGCTGAAATAGTTGAATTATACAGTACACATATTGTATTAACAGTATATCATACTAATCCTGACACTACTGATGTCGTGTCTGTCTTCCTTGGTCAGTACGTAGCAGAAATTGGTGTACATGCTCATGATAACATGCTGAAATTAACATCACTAACGGATTCTGTTGAATCACAAGTTTATATCGGTAGTGGCCTAGCCAATGATGTCCTTGGTTTAACACAGGGTACTTATAGTAGACATCAACCTACTGCTGATGATATTATTAATTACCTTGATCCTAGTTCAAATATCATTTATCCTAGGGTTATACTTGGAACGAATGGCAAGTACATCGAGATTAACTCACTGACAACAGGAACATCATCGGCTCTCACCGTTAACTCTTTCGCTACATCAGCGTTCACCGATGAGTCCGGAATTGGATTCGTGCAAGGATCAACGAGTGATATTGGTGAAAACGCCACAATGGCCTACAACGTCGGATCATCTGACGCGGCACATGGGTCATCTGGTGTTGGCATTCCCGACCAGACTTACAAAGATGCAAGAACCGGTCTTACGTTTACCGTTCTCAAGCCTTCAACCGGTGATTACACGAACGGTGGATCATTTACACTGATAGTGTCAGACACCGCTACTACTGACGCGGCGATCCCCGTTAAGTCAATTGCTGGTGTTGAGATGACGGTATCTGACACCACTGATGTCGCGTTGAACTCAACGGCTATCGTTAAGACCTACAAGAAGAGTGGGTACGAGCCCGACATAGGCGATATTTACTACATCTCCTATGATTATGAAAAGACTGACATGAGCCCGACTCTTGTTAATAGCACGAGCCAGATTCAATCTCAGTTCGGATCATCAGACACTACGAATCAACTTTCGTTAGCTGGTTCAATTGCTATGGCTAATGGGGCCGAATTAGTGGCGTTGGTTCAGGTTCAAAAATCGACCGGTTCAGAATCCGCTCCTTCAACGGCGTTCATGGCAGCGATCGATGAACTTAACAAGCCGATCGATGGTTACAACAAGGTTGATGTGATCGTTCCTATGTCAACCGACACGTCGGTTTACAGTTACTTGAGCCGAAATTGTTCTGTGATGTCATCGCCTAGAATGGCCAGTGAAAGAACCGGGATAATCGGCGTTGCAGCTGGAACCTCAGAATCAACAGTTAAGGCGCTTGCCAAGTCAATTAAGTCAGAGCTGATCACCCTGGTTTACCCGGACATGTTCATCGTAACCACTGTTGATTCCTATGGTAATCAAAGTGATAACCTAGTTGACGGAACTTACGCTGCTGTGGCAGTGGCTGGAATGTCCTGTAACCCACAGAATGACGTTGCCACACCGTGGACCAGGCAACGAATTTCTGGATTTAAGGGAATAGGAAGGTACATTGATCAGGTTACTGCTAATAGCATAGCGGCAACCGGAATTACTGTTATCGAGGATAGCAGTAGCGGAATGATCATAAGGCATGGTCTTACGACTGATGTAACTACTATTCTGACTAGAACTCCGACTGTTATCACGACGAAGCATTTCGTTCAGATTAAGCTGCGAGAAACCCTGGATCCTTACATAGGCTTGAAGCTTGATGGATCGCTTCTGTCATCCGTTGATCGCTCAGTTAGGGATTTGTTTGAATACCTGATGTCGTCAAAGATCGTTAACACTACTGAGACGATAAACGTCGGTATTGATGAATCGGACCCAACGATAATTATGGTTGAGGTGATATACTCACCTGTTCTTCCTGCTGAGTACATTGTTGCGACAATGCAGATTAAAACTAGGTAATAGAAAGTTAATCTACCCGGTTTAGTAGGAATTAAAACTACTAAACCGGGTATGGTTATAAAGGCTATAACATTTCAGGAAATAAGATGAAAAGAAGAAATAAAAGAGTTTCATGCGGTGATTGGTACTCAGGTATGGGTCAGGGTCCTATGATGCCTCCCCGTGGTGGTAAAAGAGCCCCTGGTATGGGTCCTATGATGCCTATGCAAGAAGAGCAGGTTCCAGAATTTCAGCCCGATCCTGATTATAGCAAGATCATGCAGCACGGACCGTTTGAGGCTGAGTCAAAGGGTGAATACGCTGAGGTCAATGGCGAGCCTGTTGTGAATGAATTGGAATACAAGGATTCATTCGGAAATTACGAAGAGGGTCCTATGGTTCCTGAATTCCAGTCAATCGGTCCGGTTTCTCCCCTATCTGATAGACATGATTATGGATCCGACCCGATCGGTGACATGATGGTCGTGGCTTCAAGGGCCGCTAGAAATTATAGAAGAATTGCTAGCGTGCTTTCAAAGCTCTATCAAATCCGCAAGTCAACTAAGGGCAATCGACGCATGGCTTCCGATGTCAGTAACATGACGAAAAAGGTTGCTGGCCTTTTCTCCCTTATAGACACTGTTGATGACCTTGATCGTCCGTTGGATGAAATCGAACGCGCCGTTCATTCAATGTATGGAGATCAGTCAAAGAATTCGACTTTTTACCTCAAGAGAAGAGGTAAGGGTCATCTTGAAGACAAGGAATAAACTCTGATGGACTTGAATGAATCAATAAAAAACCTTGATAAATTCAAGTTAAACCCTGGTTTGGCTCTTCACCATTATGACAAAGAGCCAAACTGGAGGCCAGAGTCTATCCCCGCTCCTTTTGTTGACGATTACAAACCAACAAAGCTATCATATATTAATAGTGAGCCTTTTGTTGAATTTGAATACGAAGGAGACATATGGGCGCAAAAGTTGCCTAACGAACAGCTCTAAAATGTAAAAGGGAACGAAATGAGAACACAAGACAAATCCTACATCTACTACAAAGGCGCATCACCTAACACTAGGGTAGCACTTTCACAAAAAAACAAGATTTACTCAAAGCCTTATGGCAGTAGTAAAATCTTGCAGATAGGCGTAGTTTCTTCATTCAGTTATAATGAGTCAAGAAACATCAGCCCAGTGAGAGGTGTCGGATTTGGCGATCGTCTTCAGGATCTTGTCCCCTCAGTGACTGAGCCTGTTAACATTTCGATGAATCGAACCCTGCTTTACACTTCTTCCATCGCTCAGGAAGTTGGTTATAAGGGCGGCTCTGACGGTATTGTTCGTTCCCTTCGTCATCATAAATGGCCGTTTGACATAAGGTCTGAGCTTGTTTTCTCAGAGCTTGTTATGAACACTGACTACAATGACATGGACCCGTCATTCAAATCAAAGTCATTCGCTACGGACTCTGATCAGATGGCAGGGAACAACATCGGTGGTGGCGTGTTAGCCATCATAACTATGCTCCATACTTGTTGGTTCAGTTCCCTTAGCGTTAACTTCACGTCAGACAATAGCACTGTTGCTGAAGACGCTAACGCTGTCGCTATGGATATCACCGATGGCGTGACATCAATCATTGAATACAACGATCTGCTCGAATCCGGTAATAACCCATTTAATGGGGATAAAGCTTACGCCGGTTGGTACAAGCAGTCATAACATACCTCACTTCAATCATGTATAGTATCACATGATTGACATACAACTCCTCGAACAACTCGACAAATCAATTTCAAACATAGGCACATCAGTCATTTGGAAACAAAAGATTGGTGACATAACCGTTTGGTTATCTCCTATATCGTTTGAAAATCAACAAAAAATCACTAGCAGGATAAGTGAATCTGATAATACGATGGAAATCGTGTTTGATGTGAAACGTATAACACTATCTTACGCTATAGTCGGACTCAATGATGTAGACTTAACGCCATACACCAACGAAGAGCCGAATTTCAAAATTTATAATAAGAAGATAAAAAAGGACGTTAACGTTCCTCTTCATACTTATATCTATGAAAAGATAATGACCTGGTCGTCAGAGTATGTTGATAAAACATTTTCAGTATACTCAACTTTGTTGGATAGTTATAAGGATAAAATATCAACAGATGTTAAATTCGATGACGTAAAAGATCCACAGGATGAACTCAATGAGCTTGAGTTCAGAATCAACGAGCTTCGTTTGAAGTTAAACATGAAACCCATTAATTTCCAATCATATAACGAGCAAGAACAAGAAGACGCCACGAAAAGCGATTTTGACCCGTTCAAGCCCGTAAATAGCAAAAAAGGCGAAGAGGCCGAGGAAGATACCACGGAAGCCAAGAACGATACCATAGAAAAACCAAACCCCGATCAGCCGACTGAAAATATAAGATTCAAATAAAAGTTGGTCGATAAAAAAGACATAGTAATAGATATACCCGATGATTCAACTGTTGTTGGTCAAGAGGTATGGGATGGAATCGAAGAGTATATAACTAACGGTTTTTTATACTCTAAGGGGATGATACTAGGGAAACCATTTGTAATTAAAAGTATCAATCATAATGAGATCAAAAATATAAATCTAAGGATACCGCTTAATTACGATATAGTTAAACGAAAAAATTTACACCTTTCCATTTTGATATCATACGGGATATTTATGTATGATGGATATAATATGCTAATAAATAGAGAAGACAATATTTATAAATTAGTTCAAACAATAAATAAACTTCCTGAAAAGTTAAAATATGAGATAGTTTTTGGTATAAACTCTCTTAACATGAAAGCGTCAAGACTCCATCCACTTGTTGAGTTTTACGTAAAAGAAAATAGGTCAAAATATCTTTGGTATATAGTAAAGAATAATGGATCAATAAATCAGGTTATCAATGGTATACAGGGGACTGATAATATAGGACTTAATTATACACAAATGTCATGGATAGCCTTAAATGAAATAGATGATATAAAACAAATTAACGATGTTAACTGGGAACACTCAAAGTTTGTTGGATCATGTCTAGCCTCAGATGGCGTAAAACAAATAAACGAACAGGAAAGATCAAAAAGACAATTCGATGAACAAGAGTTTGATGACAAAAGAAACGCGGCAATAAATACGTATATGAGAAGAAAAAATAATGACCAGTTCATGCCGGTCATTGAACTTCCTGACGGTAGAACGGCGGTCGTTGAAGGAAGATACAACGCCATGAGTTCAAAGGAACTCGCTGAACAAATGAGGATGGCTTTAGTCGGTGAAAAAGACTATCATGATATGATGATACAGAAGTATATAGAGCAAAAGAGAGCCGAACTAAATAAAAAGAAAAAGAAGTCAATGGCCAGTAGAATATTCAAATCTGCTATTGATAAAATAAAAAAGTAAATATTTATAACCTTGTGTATATAGGATCAATCTGTACTGATGGGACTATAAATGGCTGATAATACATCAAATATTACCGTAGGCGTTGGATTTAATGTCGATCAGACTCAATTCAATGATATAATAAAACAAGTAAATAGTATCGGCGATGCGATGAGTAGAGGGATGTCAGATTCCCTTTCTGAATCGAGTAAATTGTTAAGTGATTTGGCTAAAGTTAGTTCAACTATGGGTCAAGTCATGAATATGGCTAAAAATATAGAACACGCTAGCGCCGCGTTCGGAAGAAGACTCGATGAAACATCACGAAAGGAGCTTGAGGTAGCTAGAAAAAAGGCCAAAGAATATGAAAAAATGGCGAAAGAGCTTCGTGATGTAGCTGAAAAAAGTTCAAAAACGAGTGATCCATCTAGAAAAGCTGAGTATGGAAGACAGATGGAACAGCTTATGAAAAGCTTGGATAAGCTCGGTAAAGACATGAGGTTGAATGACAAAACGTTAAAGAAATTAACAAAACAATATGATAAGATGTCTCGCAGATATGGAAATCTAAAAGACGTCGTTGATAACACATCAGTCAGTAAAACAATATCGGAATCATTTAAGAAACTTGATCTAGGTAATCTTAGCTCGATGTCACCGGAAAAACTGGGCGGATTTATGAAATCCGCTGCTGAGGGTAGCGCGAAGAATATCATAAAGATGATGGGGAAGGGGAAAGTAAATAAGGTTGAAGCAGCAGGCGGTATTGAGACTACTGAGGGGGCTGCAGCAGCAGGAGAAATGAGTGGGGCAATAGAAGCATTAGGGACCGCTGTGGCTGGTTTATCGGCTGGTGTTGCTTTATTCGCGGTTTTTGTTAAGTTAGTAGCTGATGCATCTGAATCTATGACAAAGCTTAATAAGGCTTTAGTTGAGGGTCATGGATTTGCAAGAGATATGAATGGTACAGCTCAAGATTACTCAAAGAGTCTTGAAAACATAAGAAGCGCCACGATAGCTATTAACAGTGAGCTAGGCGCTACGTTCCAACAGCAAAGTGCGGACGTAATGAAGACTGTTAAGTCATACATGGATAAAACGTCTTCATCACTTCATGGCGTTTCTGACGCGATGGAAGAAATAGGAAGAGGGAAGGGGCAAGAGGCGTTAGAAAGAGGCATTAAATCATTTTATACAAAAGCCGCGTCGTATGGTATGGCTCTTGGGAAGTCTGCTCAAGATGTTGCGGCCATGATGGGATCTTTCGAAACTTCAATGGGACTGTCGCACAAGTCAGTAGACAAACTCATGAAAAAAGTTGTCATTTTCGCTAGAGATGCGAGAATGCCGATGGAAAATTTTATGGACATATTTAAAAATGTCATACCATCAGTCGATCTTTATAGGAACCGACTCGATGAACTTACTGCTACGATCGTTAACCTATCAAGAAACATGAGCCCTGATGCAGTAAAACAGTTCATGGACGCATTTGCCAATGGTTTTAAGGGACAATCGTTCATGGAACGTCTTCATACAGTGTTTACAGCTGGACCTAAAAATGTTCAAAGTGCGTTAACTGAAGATGTAAAACTTAAAGCTCAACATATAAGTAATGACATAAAAGAATTAATAAAAGGAAAAAAAGGAGATCAATTCGCAGTAGCACTAAAAAAAGCTATAGAAAGTGGTAATGCGAAAAGAACAAGGGATGTGATAGCACAGATACAAGATTCAACAAATGGTAAACTTAATGGGGCGATGATAGAAAAAGCTACGAAAGCTACATATTATGCTAAAAATGTTGCATCTGGCAGTCCACTTAATATGGCCACAGCAATGAAAGATACCGGCATGTATGGTATGTATAAAATACTTGAGAAAAAAGCTGGTAACTTTGGTGTAAACATTGAAAACATAGCTGGTTTGAATGAACATGTTTTGGACAAACTTGGTATTAACAAACAAATGCAAGAAGCTCTTCAAAATTTCAGAAGATCCGTTCTTCAGTATAAGGAAAACATATCAACAGCAGGAACAACAGGAAGCAAATCTCTCAACGAGATGATACTTAAGGTGATGAAAGATAGAGGGGCTAAAAATATTGATTTGAGTAAAGCTACCGTCGATGATATAACAAAAGCAACATCAATGTCTCAACAAGACTTAACAGAAAGGCAGCAAAGAGCGGCGGCAGAGGCTAAAGATTTCTCAAGAGAACAAACAAATGCTTTAAACTCAATAATGGATATGATCAAGAATCAAATCACATATATGTTGGAAAAAATGTATGGCGTACTTAATCAGATAGCTGAATGGGCCAAAGGTATATTCTCATGGTTTAGTAGTGATAAAAGTAAACAAGAAGAAATGAGAAATCAAAAAAAGTCACTGGATGACTATTTTGGTGGTATTAAGAATGCAGTCGGTGGTGATCAAAATGCAATTCGTAGAGCTGAATCTATAAAATCATCACTTACAGATGATATTAACTCTGGCATGAGTAAGGATGAAATTTTATTTAAGCATAGAGGGATAATTAAAAAGTCAATTGCATCTAAAAGTGATGAAGAATTATTGAAAGACTATAATAGACTTAGAAAAAGTAAGGGTGAAACATTATTAAAAAATACAAAAGAGATGAATAGAAAGGGTGCAATAAAAGAGTTAAATAAATCAATAGATAGTGGCAATGAAGATGTATTAGGTAAAGTATATAACGCTGGTGATTTGTTGAATATGTATATGTATGATAAAAATGGTTTGACTCCTGATATGGCTGAAAAGTTAAAGGATAGAACAACATTTAAAAGACCTGGCGCTAAGAGTATCAAGGAACATGAAAAAGGTCCTGAAGGTTTAGGCAAAGGATCTGATAGGGATGATAGTGATTGGAGAGGAACAGGAACTGGACTGGATGAGATCACTAAGGCAAAAAGTGCTACAGGATCAGCGACAGTAACACAAAAAGAACTTAAGACACAAAGCGTTTCAGGTGGCGCGCTGAATGCCCAACCGGCAACTCAGTCAAGAGCGGAAGAAACCGGTAAAAAGTCACTTGAAGAGTCAAAGAAGACTAAAAAGATAAATGAAAAACAAGAAAAGCATCTGAAGAAAACTCAGGATGCTATGGTTAGTTTGAATAAAAATATAAATAAAATAATGTATAGTAGTGTATATGCTGCTGTTAGCAAAGCATTACAGGAATATCTAGTAATGAAATTGGCCGCAGAGGATGAAAATAGTCCGATAAGAACATATATAAATGAAAATTTTGAGGCTTTGCAAACAGATCCTACATACAAGGGATGGTATAAATCTGCAAATCAGGCTATGTCAAAACCTAAAGATAGTAAAGATGGTGGTGGTATAATTCCAGAAACTGGTTTATATAAATTAAATAAGGGTGAAAAAGTTATAACACAAATGGGTGCTGGTTATGGACAGAGTAATAATGTTAATGTTACTATTCACGTTAACGGCGCTCAGGACCCGACTGAGGTGTCAAGACAAATAAAGAGCACACTACTCAACATTTCATCTAAGGGTAACTGAGATGTCGCAGTCTATAATAACTAACGTACAGGACGGGGTAGAAGACGCCAGAGGTTATATAATGATGGCGTTCCAATTAGCGAAGATTGGAACAGTAACGGAACCGCTTTCACCATATACTCTGATACTAAAAGCATCACCTAACTCATTCTCAGAGTCCATGTCAAAATCAAAGAGTGTTGCTGTGACAAAGGGAGGGTACGTTGAATTTCTTTGGGCAGATGAACTCGATTCAGTTTCCGCTTCCGGTAGTACTGGGGCATTTATAGGTCCCGAGTTTGGCTTAAACAACGTCCACAAAAATGAATCGATAGCATATAAGAAATACAAACAATTGATAAAAATTTATGAAAATAATGGTCAAATATTTAATAATAATGGTACACCAACTATAAGAACATCAGTAATAATGATATATGATAGAGGTATATATAACGGTCATTTTAAGAGTTTTGACGTATCTGAAGATTCAAACGTTCCCTATGCTTTTAATCTGAGTTGGACATTCGTTATAGATAATCATAGGATGTATAAATGAATTTTTACCAGTTATTAAGCAAAGTAAAAGCGGGAGGTTATAATAACATAATTCAGATGTTATATTACTATAAGGATAGAAAACCTAATGAATATAGTATATCAGGCGATACGAATTATGCGAGTGTAGCATCATCAGCTAACCCATATCCTATGCTAATAGGATTAGTTTCACCGGACAATACCGCTGATTTCGTCCCATATAGACCGATAATGAATGTAGTTAGTCCAAGATTGTCAGCACTTCATACGGGGTCTGGAGGTGGAAAAACAGAAGTAGTTAAAATGGAGTATGAATTTGCTCGTTACACTGATATAGTAAACGAAATATCAGCAAAGGTATACGCTTGTACAGAAAGCAGACCTAGCCAAGCAACTATAAAATTGTTACTAGCTCAAATAATGATAGAAAATGGAGCTATAAGGAAATTTAACCCGAACGGTGGTATACAAGTACCAAATTATAACATGGCGTCGATACATGCTGGTAAACCAGGATCATTTCATGAAACTCTTACATGTGGTATCCATGGTGACATTAGTACAAGAGGTGTAGCTAACGCCAGACAAATTAAAAAATGGTTTGACTCCGGTGAATGCCCTAACTTATTTAATGATGCACTACCAGTTAAGTTAAAAGGCGCTGCTAAGGATGCTTTAAAAGAAAAAGAGAAAAAGTTAATTGATAAGTATAACAGTGAGACTGATGCTAAAAAAAAGAAAAAGATAGGTGAAGAACTTGATCAAGTAAAATCTGACATTGAGTATAGAGACCAGATGAATACATTTGGATCATCTAGTAGTAATAATCAAAGTGTTGATGGCACAGGTAGCATATCAAAACAACCGAAACCAGTCGGAAAAGCTTTTCTTTCTATAGACACACAGGGTGCTAAGGCTTATCCAACGTATTTTAAATCATTCGATAGTCTTGGCGATGGTATGGCATATTATATTAACCTACTGTGTAATGTATACCCTGACGCCATGAAGGCTACATCTTCAGATGAATTTGTTGAAGGTTTAGTTAACGGTAAAAAGACTAAAGATGGTAGAGCACGAAGTTATATGGATGCTGGTGCTAAAAACCATTATAAGCAATCAATAGATATAAGATTAGAAGAAATAAATAAAAATATTGATCAGTTAGGTATATCTGATGGTAATACAACGATGGAAAGCGCTACATTAATAACTAGTGGTGAAAATGCTACGAAATTAACTGGTGATGGTGATAGAGCTTGGCTAGATAGTAAAATAGCGACAATTGACATGGATAGGGTACTGGTTGAGGCTAATAACAATCTGTGGATAAATTCTCAGATAAATATAATAGACAACACTCCATTTTTACGTTTGTTGGTTAACCCAGATCGAATATCAATAGCTAGGGTGTCTAATGTTAACCCAAATATTAAAACTAGGTATGGAAACATAATAGCGACATGGTTTGATCAACCAATAAAAATACAAGCTAATGGTCAAACGGCTACTCAGTATATAATAACAGAAGATTTAAGTGGTGGAATTACTACAAGATATAGGGTACATACAATAAGTTATGCTAATTTAATGAGTTTGATTAGGATATATAGAAGTAATGGAATAATATACTCAAAATCAGATCCACCGATCCCAGTAGCTATCGGTAATGCGGTTATTATATATGATAACGTAGCTTATTTTGGGAAATTTGATCAGTTATCGATCGATGACGACGCCGAGAACACGGCAAACATGAAGTATAGTTTTTCGTTCACTGTGAATTATACCCTTCAAAGTCAGTAAGTTTTACTATTGTTTTCTTTCTGTCTTTGATTATGCTAATAGTATTGCCATCCCCTGTTAATACTGTATCGACAGGATCATGTGATGTATCAAACAGTGAATAGCCAACATTTCCTTTATGCGTGTGTCTATATAGTATAAGATTTTCTTTTGACCTTTTCCTTATGATAAAGATTCCTCCATTGTTCATTGAGTATACATTACCATAATAAAATGACAGTCTTTTAACGTCAACGGAAAATACGCTTCTGCTCACGCTTTTGAAATCAACGATTCCTACTTTTTCCCATCTTGTGTTGTCAAGCTTATGTAAGTACAGTCCCAATTCTGAGTACAGTTCATGATACATAAGCCCCCATCCATTCAAATCATCATATAGTCCGGACAGTTGTGGCCTGATGTCGTTTTTTACACAGATTTCCTTATACTTTCCCTTCGGGATATTGGTTAATGATGGTGATCTTAAGGTATTTCCGTTTACGTTATATCCTAACCTATTGTTTGGCTCGTTAGCGAACTTAAACCACAGTAATTTTAGTCTTTCATAGCTATGATTTGAATTCGTAATCCAGCTTCTTCCCTCTTTTGATCGCATAAACTCAGTGAAAAACTGTTCTTTATTGATCGACAACTTTTCTTTAGATTTTTCCATAACGTGTACATTACATTTAAATACCGGGTTATTATGGACTGTTTAATGTGTATCGTTTTGTTGAAGGTTAAAAAATGAATAGACCGTTCATATCGCTCGCTCCAGACGCCTACATATCACTTCAAGGAAGCACAGACACGGTAACGTGTGGGAAGTGTCAAGTAAAAGTAGACTTCAATAAATTTGTTACAAGTATATCAACAGATTGTGATGTAAACTCTCCTCCAGGGTCGGCATCCATACAGATGCAAATTCCTGATACAGAACTAAATCAGTTCATGATTGATGATGAGTTTATAGTAAAACCTATGATGGAGATAGAAATATTTGGCAAGGGATACTATAGCATAGGTGGAACGCCACGTTATTACAGGATCTTTTGGGGTCTTGTGATGAATATAAATAAAAGTTGGTCAAATGGCGTAACAAATATAAGTATATCATGTAGTGATATGTTAAAATGGTGGGAACTTACATATGCTGTTATGAATCCTGCGTATATCACCCCAGAAGGATCATCGGCTGGAAACTTTCAATTTTGGGGTAACAAATTAGCGGGAATGAACCCGTATGCTGTTATAATAGCCATGGCAAAAGATAGCATGAGCGATTTTTTGCTTACTACCGGATCTTTTACATCATATAAGCCTGAAATAGGTCCGGAAAAAAGAGCTATTGGCAAGTATATGCTTGAGGCCATGGAATATTGGCAACTTAAATTTGGAGAAATATGGAATAACCTGGTTCTTTATGGCGTATCCGGAACCCCATATCAATTTACTGATAGTATGATAGGTAGGTCGCCTGTTTTCCTATCAAAGAGTATATTTGAAAATGAAATGAGCCATACCCTTTTCAATAGAGAGACAACGCGATTTAGAATACAGCCTACGGAAGTAGCAGCGTATAAAAGAGAATTGGCTCGTGTTGTTGATATTAAATTTTTTCAACAAGAAGCTCAAACCAAACTTCAAATAGCTCAAACGGCTCGCGATCAGATAATGTACGAATTTTATCAGGATCCAAATGGGACAATAATATTTAAACCACCGTTTTATAACATGAACGTAATACCGAATAAACCAGTATCATGGATCAATGATTTCGAAATAATGCAGGAACAAATAACAGAGTCAGGAAATGAGGTATATACACATGTTACGTCAAATGGTCATGCATTTGGCGGAATTATGGATTATGGGATGAATGATGAAATTTTGACACCAAATACAGGAGTGATCGATTATCATCTTCTAAAACAATTTGGGTGGAGAAAGACTAACGTAGTTTGTGAGTGGTGTGGAAATCCAAGAAAACTTTTCTATTATCTACTAGATTATTTGGATCGCCAAAATTCAAAGAGAGTTTCCGGATCTTTTACTATTCCGATGAGACCTGAACTTCGACCCGGTTTTCCAATATGGGTTCCTTCGCATGATGCATTTTATTACATACGATCGATTTCTCATGCTTATTCTATAGGTGGACAGGCTACTACTACAATAAACGTGATAGCTAAGAGGGGTAAATTTATAGCGCCTAAAAATATAGGAATGATGACATCACACGTTATTCATAAACCTCCAGAGAAAAAACTTAGCAGAAGAGAGGAAATGGAAAAGGCCAAAAGGGAAAAACAAAAAACAAATAGGATGTCCGGCAATAAATATTTTGCATATAATAAGGAAAAACAAAGAAAAGCTAGGTGGGCGAAAGAAAAGCATGAAGCTAGAGGAAATAATCTAGCATTTAAAATTACGTTTCCTGAAGACGTTGGATCATCGATCGGTTTCACATCTGGAGACAAATCATCTGGTGACGCTAACGCTCCCATGATAATAAGGGATCCTGAAACCGGAAAGATAATGGGATATCCGAATGTTGTTATGGTATATAGAAGGTCGCTTGACAATGTAAGAAGAGCCAGACTAAAAGAAGAAACACAGCTTAAAACATACGGAAAAAGTGCTAAATTTAAGGGACAGAAAAAGTATTCATTACCAAATTATACATATGACGCTACTGTTGGTAGAACAGCCAGAATGATAGCAACAGATAAAAAAGAAAAAATAGTAGAACAGTTAAGAAATAATAGATATGAAATAGGGTTTGATAATTCAGGACTCTATGATTATGCAGTTGATAAATCAAAGATCATAAATGAAATCACAGTAGTTAACGCTTCATCAGTTACATGGGGTGATGAAAGTGCGGCTCCTCAGGGATATTCATCATATAGTGATCCAAAATTAAAGGAGATGAAGGAGAAACTATCAAAAAGAAAGAACGATATAATACAAGAGATTAAACTAGCTAAAAAACAAAAATCCGCACTTGAAAAACAAAAATCTAAGGCATACAGAAATCTAGCAATAGTAAAGGGTAAATGGAAAGGCTTACGTGATGAGAAAAAAATTGCGGAAAAACCAGATGTTAAAAAAGCTAGTGAAGATGTTAAATCAATAAGTGATAAAACAAATGATATAAATGATAAATTAATAAAACTAAAAGAAGAATATAGTGACATAATGTTTAGCTTAAGTAACGTGGGTTATGGAGCTAAAGATATAAACATAGTGATAAGACCAGTTTCGGATGAATTTGGATTCGAGGTTATAGGACATAATAGATACGGAAGAGGATCATTCATAGATATAGGCAGACTTCGCGTTGAAAGTTTGGATGAAAGTAATGGATCTAGCAAGCCAAGTACGGAAGAAGTGAATAATATTAGAATACAATTTGCAGCCGGATCATCCATGGCTAGTATGTCAGATCCCATGACGTCCCATAATTTTTCCGCTGTTAAATCGGCTGAAATGTTGAATGAACTTCAACCATCAGATTACAAAACAGGGGCGTCAGCGTACTCTGGAGATAAGATAAACTTCACAAATAGCAGAACGTACACAGATCAAATAAACAGAGAGCGAACGTACGCCGGTAAAGTTATCTATGCAGACGTTGACTCAATAATGAAAGCTAAGGGCTTAGATCAACTAAAACCGACAATAAATAAAGATATTTATATGACAGCCGATTGTGATTGTGGGATGATGAAGAGAGGTATTCTTGACATATTGCCCAAGTCAACGATAAAACAAATCTTGACTAGAAAACCAGAACTTAACGATAGTGCGATAAAAAGTTTGAAAGCAGAAAAAGAACAGCTTAAAAAAGAACTTGAAGATGCAAGAATAGAGGGTTGTATAATTGAAGATGGTGGAGTTGAAGATGCGTGTACAATAATAGAAAAACAAATAGCGATAATAGATAAAAAGATAAGAGATAACACCACACAAAGTGTAACGTCAGCAGTAGTGACACAGAAGAGTTTCGTGGACGCGATCAATGAACATCTAACGCGCGTTCTAGAACAAGCAGCGAAAAAGGCTAATAAATGAAGAAAAACTACGTGATCGATACTAACGTTCTTATTCATGACCCTGACTGTATATACAAATTTGAAGATAATAACGTATACATACCGATATACGTTATTGAAGAAGTAGATAATTTCAAAAAAGAGTCTTCTGAGAGAGGAAGAAATGCAAGAAGGGTAATACGGATCATAGATGGTATGTTATCATCGAATGATAGACTAGAAAACGTTAGTATAAATGATGGACAACTTTTCCTTTATGTTCCTGATTTTCTAAATTTCGATACAAAGGTTGCTGTAGACAGTAATAAATATGACTATAGAATATTACAAACTGCTATTGAAATAAAACAAAAATCAGATTTGAAAACCATAATGGTATCTATGGACGCTAATCTAAGGGTTAGAGCCCAAGCTATGAAACTTCCATCACAGAATTATAAAAATAACTCTGTTAGTGTGAATTCAATAAAGAAAGATTATGAAATACACTATGTTGATGATAATACAATAGATCTTCTTTACTCAAAACAAACAGTTAACATTCCCTCATTGCAATTAAAAAACAATGAGTATGTAAAACTCATATCATCAGAAAACGGATCTAAAACGGTCCTTTGTAGAAATCTTCCTGGGGGACAATTATCAAGAATACAAACAAGTTCCGAAATTTGTGGAATAAAACCACTTAATATGGAACAACATTTTGCACTTGACGCTTTGCTAGATCCGGCGGTAAACTTTGTAACGCTGATAGGGAAAGCTGGAACAGGAAAGACGTTGTTGGCTCTAGCTGCAGCTTTTCAAGGTGTAAAAAGAAAGCAATATACATCAATACTCGTAGCACGACCGGTAATCCCTATGGGTAAAGATATAGGATACATACCGGGGGATATCAATGAAAAAATGCAGCCGTGGATGCAGCCTATTTATGATAACATTGACATATTATCTATGAATGATAATGAAGACTATAATTTGTATTTCAATGATGGAACGATAAAAATAGAGCCTCTTACCTATATAAGAGGTAGAAGTATACCGAATCAATACATGATAATAGATGAGTCACAGAATCTTACCCCTCATGAGGTAAAAACAATACTAACTAGGGCTGGTGATGGGACTAAAATAGTTCTTACCGGCGATCCAAATCAGATAGACAACCCATACATGGATTCAACATCAAACGGTCTTTCCGTTACGATGAAAAAGTTTTTAGGGAATGAAATATTTGCTAGTGTCGTTTTGCATAAGAGTGAAAGAAGTAAACTAGCCGATATTGCCGCTTCCATTCTCTAACTTTTTTAGTATGATGTCTATAGCGTTGTCTGGTGATATAAGCATAACATTTGTCTCTATGTTCCCATTTTCTCTTAGCATATGACTCACAGATTCTATCTTTAGTTTAATTATTATATTTTCATCTATGCTTATATTCTTTGGATGTTTCTCATTTATGAACGCTAACATTTTCTTGTCATCTGTTTTAAACTCCGTGTAAAAATCTTCACCGATGTGTACGTTATATAGATCCTTCACTGTCCATGAAAGCCCATTCACTATCGTACCGTTTGTATAACACACGTTTACAGTAGTTTCCATTTTTAACCGACCTAACTAAAAAATTATTATTCAAAGTTACTATACATTAGTTATGATGTGTGTACAGTAGGGTAAGTATATCATGAATGACGCACCGTTTATTGTAACAGATGACTTTGAATTATACGACAGATTAAGTAATAACCCAAAGCAGTTCATAACAAGTGGTTTCATAACGTATATAGATAATGAAACCATGAAATGTTCTGTACGAATGGATGACAATAATGAGTATATAGGTGTTCCAATATACATGTCCGGGGCTGGTCCTAGGTCTCAGTTTACTTTGATGCCAGAATTGGGGTCTAAGGTACTCGTTGGATGGAAACAGTCAGGAAGACGCCTTGTCGAGCCAGTAATACTAGGTTATGTGAATACCGGTATTTATCAATCTAAAGATTTTAAACCATTTTCTGTCGGATCACCTGAAGAAATTAAAAATATACTGAATGAATTCCCTGATTTAGGTGACATAGGTGCTTTGAACCTAGGTGTTACTCGTCTAAAATCTAAAAAAGTAAACTCCGGTGACGTGTTAGCACTGTCGTCGAAGGGGTCAGATCTTACGTTAGACAAAAATTTCTATTTGTCATCCAGAGACGGGCAAGAGATTTTCACAACAGACGATTCTGTAATTCATCGGATTAAAAATACGTTCGTTTCTGGATCTCATGGATATGAACGAAAGGGAATTATAAAAAGGTCCGGGTTTAATCTACCACCCGATTTAATAATGTCTGGTCAGGAGACCGATGGAGAGATTAACGGAAAAGATATCGAAGATTATATAAATGAAAATATAGACGGTAATGGTGAGTTTAATGTAAAAAAGATTGATATAAACTCTCCGGCATTCAGGAAACTCTCCCAATTTGGTTTAGTGGATACTGAGGGAAATGTACTAATAGATTATGATAAAGAGCACAAATCATATCCATATGTTACAACTCCGTCAGGAAATCGAGTATCATATGTTCATAATATGTTCCCAGATTCTGAGTATGATGATACTAAAGAAATGTATGTGGAGAATAGGCTAGAACTATTTCATACAGATGACGGTTCCCTGAAAGTCAACGAAGAGACTGACGGATTTCAAATTGACCATCCCCTGCAACGTGTGTTTATAACAGATGTGGTAGGCACGGTAGTCGGAAACGACGCTTATTCAAAACAAGGGAGACAACTTTATAAGAAAATATTGTCGGCTTCACTTTTCACTGATCCCAGTGGATGGGTTAGCCCTGATAAAAAACCGGCGTTGGAACCGATTGACATGATACACCACAAAAGTTGGTGTGATTCAACCGCATTAGCTAAATACTTTAGTATAAAAGCTCCGGAAGATTCATCAAATGAATATGTGTTTGGTGTTACAAAAGAGGGTAGGGTATTCCTTCACGTTCCAAAAAGTAAAACAGGGAACGTGGATCAGATAGGCAAATCCGTTGATATGACAGTTTCCGGGCTCATTAACGCGGTGATAGGAAGTGATACAGACGGTAAATCACTTCGAATGAAAACGTCAGGTGGTATGGAACTTGACATAGGAACGTTTAAAGACGATGAAAATAAAAACATCTCTCTTGACGTTAAGCTTAGGGGAAGGGTAAATTTAGCCTATCTTGGGGCGGAAGCTGTAGAAACCACATACGGCGGTGATAACGTAAACAGCGTCGCTGGTAGAAGTGCTAACATTGTTGGTGGCGATAGCATAAACATAACATCAGCAAGACATGTGATTCAAGCTGAAAGAATAGAAAATAACGCCAGTAGTATGGCTTCCATGATCGGCGGATCTACGCATTTAACGGTGCTTGGCAATGCAAATCAATACTACGGTATGCAAAAATCAACGACTTTAGCGTTAGGTCGTTCAGAAAAAATGCTAACTGGAACAGACTCTCAGATAATACTTGCCGGTGCAAAATCACTTAATATGATAAGTGGGTCATTCTCAGAAAACATAGCCGCAGGGTCTAAAACAGTTAATGTTGGAACTGGTAATTTTTCAGCTACAGTAGGAGCTGGTAATCTGTCGATGACAGTAGGAGCCGGGTCACTTTCCCTTTCAACTGGTGGAGGATCTTCAAGTATACAATCTGCAATTATGACAAACGTAACAAGCGGAGCAGTAACAAACATAACATCGCCGCTTGTTAGAATAGGAATGGTAGGATCGTTTGGATCTGTTTCTGGCATCCCAGGCCCTCCTGGTCCACATATTGATTATGTAACTGGAGTTCCAATAATGGGTATGTCAACAATACTCGTTGGTTAGAATAAATATGCCGATTAGCCTTCCAACATTTGTTTCTTCATTTGAAACATCATTAAGATCTAGTGGACTTAATGGTTCAATGATTTCACAAATGTCTACTGCATTAGGTAGTGGTATGGCATCTATTATGGCAACGTCTGTTCAAGTATCTACCGTCGATGCAGGAACTAGTGGTGTTGGGACCGGTTATATGGTGGGAATAATAACAACAAAGAAAACAGATTATACACAAATGGTATCAAACCTTCATTCAAATGGAGTGAGTGGATCGTACGCTAATAATCTAGCTAATGCATTGAGTGATGGTGTATTAAAAAATTTACTTTCTTGCGCTGTTAGTACTACGCATCCTATTGTTGGTAGTGGAAGTGGCACTGTTAAATTTACTATGAATCCACTGCAGGCGTTACCAATACTTCAGCAGTCTATGGCTAGTAGTGGTATTAATGGTGAAAGTTCAATGAAAATTGCTAACGCTTTTGTTTTCTCTCTCAGTTCCATACTGAGTTTAACCTCTATGATCATTCCAATAGTTGGTCCAACCGGTGGCGTTTCGTTTACTGGAATTGGTAGTGGAAAAATAGTATGAAATTACTTGATGGAATAAGATACGGTGACTATAACAATGTTAATACATTTCCACCAAATGTGGAAAAATATGCGACAATAAATGAACAACAACAATACTTGATGGTCGTTGATGGGCCTGATAAAAATTATGATATAGGATCTGAAAATTTAAGATTCCTGATCTCAAAGTCAAACTTCAAGTATGAAAATTCGTCCGGTCGTTGGGTTGTAAACGCCGGTATATTTGAAGAAACTAACAGTAAATTCGCTGACGTTGGTAAGGACCTAACATTAGACCCGATACCACCTGATGGGTCTTATCCAATAGTTAAATTTTGCAATGAACTAGGTCTAACTCCTGTTCAAATGACAGATGAAACGTTGTCTAAACCATCAAGCGGAAAAGTTGCGTGGTCAGTAGATTCAGGGAAAATCTTACTTAATGACGATGACGTTTCTAAACATGAAGGAAAACAGATATCGTACGACGGTTATTATGATGACATAATGTCATTTGCTAGGAGCAAGATACAACACCCAGAGACTGACGCTAGTGTTGTATTTGATAAGATAAATAAATCTATATATGTGTTTGGAGTAAAGTCTGGATCACCGAATTACTATTTTATGACAGAGTGGAAAGATGATCACAATCCACCAAAAGATTATGCATACATAGATCCAGATACTGGCGCGTTGTACATAAACCAGGATAGCGTTTCACAACTAAAATCCGATGGATATGACATATACTATGTTATAGCATCACTTAAAATTGATGGAGCTATAACTTACTTTTATAGAAGTTCAAACAATACAAACGGTGAACCTGAGGTTCCCGATTTCACTATGATAACGAGCTTCACCGATGAAATGATCGTAAGTGAACTCATTCCATCACATACTGTAAGTCTTAGCCCTGTTCCATTGACATACAGCTTAACGGTAGAAATAAAAGACAATCCGAATAACAATAATGATTATACCGGGCAACTTTCTAGTGCTTACAATCCGAAATACAGGTATAATTATGTGATTGATTGTTTAACGTCACAGCTTAGCATGTATGAAAACAAAAAGATGCTAAAAGTGATGGAGAAAGACTCGCCATTCATAAACTTAGATGATTCGTATTTGTTTGGATATAACTCATATGTAAAGAAAAACGGTCAATTCCTGGTAAGTGATCAAGATTATTTTTTGAACGCTCAAGCCGGAATAATTGAGTTTATAAAACCGATGGGTGTCGGTAGTGCTTACTCACACATGGATGAGAAAGCATATTTTAATGGAACAATACTATCATTAGACAATATAGTATTTACTGATAGTTATGTTGGATACTATGTTAGAAATGGATCTGAATATTATAAAATACTGTCTGTTACTAATGGACTAGCTACTATAGACTCTAACGTTACCAGCGGGGAAGCTACAGTAGATATAATAGACGGTTATGAAGTATCAGTTGAAAACGTTTTATATAAATTAAACTCAATACCTAAAAAATTCAATATGGTCATTGAAAACTCTGGTAACTCACTTGTTGTTGAGTGGTCAGACATAACGGTGAATGCTCAAGCCGGGCAAATAATGTTATCATTTAGGCTAAAACCCGGTGATAAAGTAACTACAACATATACTTATGTTGAAAGTGACGGATCCGAACACACAACAACAGAAGTCGCTGAGTGGGAAAATAGTGAAGTCGCCTCGATTTCTAACGGAATAATAACATTCAATGAGCATGGAAATGAACTTGTACACACGTCAATAGACGTGTACGTTGGTGGCAGAGAATACGTATCGGGAATATTAATTAAAGACAATAGTCACATACAACTGTTGGAAAAAGTTGACGAAAGTAAAAATATAAGGATTAGATACAGCACGTATCAATCCAATGGCGGTCAAGGTGTTGTTCAATTACAAAATGAAAACGTTTTAGTCGATGAACTTAAAACAAACAAAAATACGAATAAAATAGTCCTGAACGGTAAATATGATATACCTAATAATGCAGCAATATTGATAGATAATATGGAATGCATAATTGAAACAGCGTCATCATATGACTCCAGCAATGATGAAACAACAATATACATGGCACGAAATCCAACGATAGAATCTGACAACATTATGGTGTCGGATTCTAAGATTGTGTTTGACGGGGTAGTCGATGAATCTCTCGTTGAATCAATAGCTAAAAACTCAAACTCAGTCAGTCTAACTGGACAGTTTGACATACCGCCGAATTCAATAATAACTGTTGGTGGTGACTCGTACATCGTATCTCATTCAGAGTTCGCAGATGGAAAAACCAAGGTAACTGTCAAACAATCATTCATAAAAAGCTACGTGGTATCTTCCTTGCTCTTTACGACTCTTCCGGTATATCAGGAAGGTGACAGTGTTCTGAAGCCAGGAAAACCCATCCACGGGCCTTCAGGACTATATGTTATAAGAAATGGTCAAAAACTACCATCATCTGATTATTCATACTCAGACAGTAGTGATGTTACTCTGAATAGTCCAATAGGGAAGGGTGACAAGATACAACTTCTTTATGCATACCATAACATGCAACACGCAGGAGACATGTTTGAAGTTGATTATCTTTATGGAATTATACCATCAAATGACAATGAGATACTAGGTCAATCCCTTGTGATGACGTTTGATGTTTATTCACCGGACACATTCTTTTATAGAACTATAGAAGACGAAAAATTTAAGCCAGATGTCATAAGTTTTATAAATTCACTCTCACCTAGTAGAACAGCAACCGGACCCGTTGTGATGAAGTCATCCTCGGTATCAAATTATGATAGTGGAATACCGGGGTTTTATTACAATCTAAAATTTTTGAATAATTGTGACTATTTTGTGGGAACGGCACTACTTTACTATTGTGACATTATAGACGTACTTGATAATATAGTATCCAACTGTGACGGAACAGTTGTTGGTGGGTCTGATGGGAAGTTTAGGTATGACGGTGAATACAGGGTAGCAGATACTATTAAAGATGTGAAAAATGATATAAACGATGATCTAAGGTATAAATTAACATCTTCAATATCATCGATGACTCCATACACAATATCATATGAGTATGAATACAAACGAATGTATGAAACGTTTTCATACAGTAGAATTTATCCACAACTTGTTACTATTGATTGTCCAATAAATGATAAAACAGGGAAAGATGACGCTGGGGAAATAATAGGATCAACCGGATACGCGAATGTTACTGACGTGTATGAACTCGTTGAATCAAGACCTAGAGTAATTTTCACTAGTACCGTTGAAACATCTGGTCAAACTAACATGTTTGTCTCATACGATGACAATGAGCCAATACTTCATATAAAATTTGGTGATGAAATAGATGTATATGATGGATATGGAAACAAGTTCAATAGTTATCCAGTTGTATATGCAGATGATGATCGTGTAATAATTAATGGTGTGTTACCATTTACATCAGGATCTGTACAAAAGAAAACCATAACTCAAGATTATGTGATAGGCGCGAGTTATGTTATAAACTCCGAGACCGGTGAAATTAAAAATGCTTATTGTAAAGGATGTGATTCATACTTCAAGGCCATAGATGAAAACTCAGTCGTTAAAGTGACTCTGGCGTTTAATAACTCTGACACATCACCACTCAGATTACCGGCTTTGTTCAGTAGTCCCCATTGCGACGATGGAAATTTACCGGAACCGTTACTTTTCCGTGATAATGAAATTTCGTTCATTGAACAAGAAAAGTACACAATGAACAAGATTGGGTTTGGGAAAGTAGACTCTATAACAAATAAGATATATGACGCTAATGGAATGGTAGTAGCGGGTGATACGATAAAATTTGTAAATGGTCCGAACTCAGGTCAGACAGCTAACGTGTTGTCAACGACTGGCTCTAGTTTTATTGTTGATAAGTACTTTTCAAATGCAGATCCTACCGGAAGTGATTTCATTTTATCAGATTTAGTATACAAAGTGTTAGACAGTGAAATTGATATAATATCAACAAATACTTATTCTAGTGGGAACGTTGATCATCTAGCCTCACAATTCCAACAATTTGATGATTTTGTTTCTAAAATTAGTGACATCGTAGCGTCCGGCTCATATACTGTAATAAGTTCGAATTCAATAGGAACAAATGGAGTTGGAGATGCGAAATCCGGTGACGTTCTATATATGAGAACTAACGGTGGTAGTAGATCCATCTATATGATAAAGGAAGTTAACGGAACGTCAATAACAATTGATGGTAATCTAGACTTTCCTGTAGATGGAACATTTCAAGTGGCTCGTATGAGTATGATAACGTCAACGACGTTGATCGTTGCATTAAACGATTTCATGGTTTCTACATCAAACTTCCTTGATGATACGCAAGCGTGGAAGGCTTCTGTATCGTATAGTGGCATATCGGGTCGAATGATAAAATTCAATGAAAGAAGATCTGATATCGAATCATTTCTGACTTCAATAAGACAAACGCTCAAACAACTCAATGAGGAGAGATATCTGTGGGTAAAACTAAAGACGGACAAACTGTCGGGAATAACAATACTGATAGGAAGAGAGGAAGAAAGTATAGACGACGCGATCAAAGAGCTGCAGCAAAATCAAAAAGTACAACTTTTAATGGAAAAAATGAGTGGTCTGACTGGAACATGAGAAATGATGATTTTGTACAAAAGCTCAAGAATCTAAAAGGTATACTTGAAGCGTCTATGGAGAAGGAAAAGAAAAAAGTAAGAATCATACAACAAAAAATAGAAAAGTATAAATAAATGTCTGAAGAGAAACAAAGTTGGCAAAATGGTATTATAAAGTTTAGTGGTTTTGACACAGAACCACTAGATAGTATCATAGACGCTCTTCAATCTGTAGAAGATGCTCTTCAAGCTATCATAGACATTTTGCAAGCATTTATGATCGATGTTAATCCGTTTAGCATCGGTGGTATCATAAATGCTTTTATCCAAGCTATAAAAGATTTTCTTGAACAAATAACTAACTCAGGATTATTTATACTACCGATCATTCCTGATATGTCAAGGGATGACCTTCAATCAATCATTGAATCAATACACGGTGGATATGATAAGTTTGAGTCAAAAGTAGTTGGAAAACTTTTAGATGAAGCTGATATAAATCGTCCTGAGTTTAATACTAAGATGAGCGTGGCTATGATGGTCATGTATATGGGTGCTGATTATCCATACGAACTCATTAGAGAAATAATGGCATTGATGCAGCTTCTTAATGTTGCTAACAAAGAGCTGTTTCTTCCCGCCCCAATAAATGTAAAAGTAAATCAAATAAAACAAAGTGGAGATGTTGTCGGAAGTTTCAAAGAACTTTTTGACTCTGATGATGAACTGAATAATTCTTCCCTTGTCGTTGAGTGGACTATGGGAAGTGCGTCTGCTAACGTTGAGGGAGCGATAATAAATAGAGTAACGTCAATGATATCTACCTATAGCTATCCGAATTTTCTTATTGAAAGATTTGAAAGTAAGAAAAAGACAATTGTTAAATTAGACTCACCGGGCGGGACGTTTGTAAGCAAGGCAAATGAATCAATAAAGGTATATACAGAAAATTCAAACCCACTAGTTACCACTAAGGTTTCATTAAGAGAGAAGGATGGGTCAATATTTAATGTACCTAATAAGGTAATGTTTTATGATAGTTCTGATGGTACGTCAAATATTATAGATAACATAACAGATAGTTTTAAATTCACTGATAGTAATCTAGAACCAGAAACCAGTTATTATTACAGGGTGAGAGCTTGTTTTGGTGACCCAAGCAAGTATATTGAGGCTGTTGACGATTTCAATAGCGGTAATGACAAAGCCTTTGATAATTATTATAAGAAAACTCCTGCAAATGAATGCATACTTGAATTCGGTGGTGACTTTCATATGGGAAGATCATCACTTATGGTTGATGGTAAGATAGTAGACGCGATAACAAAGGTCCCAGGATCATTGTCTAGTGATAATGATTTATATAATCAGGTTCATACTGTTATACTAGCCGGTGCTATACTTGGGATGGACATGCAGCCGTATAGACAGTATGATGATGATTACCTTGTAAAAATGAAGACAGGATTTGGACTATTATCTAGTCTTCATAGCGATCTTCAAATGCTTAGGGGTGTTGAAAAATACTCATATGGATTTGCTAGGAGTAAATTAGTCTCAATATCTGTAAGAAAGTTAGCCAATAAAATAGTTGAAAGTCTGATAAATAATTATGAATTTAGGAATGATGTAGTCTATAAACTCAGTGAAGCGTTCGAAATAGCAAGTACAATAACACATAGTAATGTAAGCTACATGTTATTCTATGATAAAACAGCGTCAGTTGGAATACAAAATGACGTGTTACTCGATGAATACCTAAGATTACCACTAAAGGATCCATTCAGAGTTGAGTATGCTCAGATAACGTCAGATAAACAGATACGTTTAGATTTCCCAATACCACTTGAGCACGTTTCATATGAGTCTAGACAAAAGATAGCGGACGCTATAAATCAAATGATGGTATTAGACTCGTACAATAGTGGATATTTACAGTGGAGGTCAATAACTGTTGGGGACCTGTTTAATACAATAGTGCCATTCGTTATGGATCTGATTAATTATCTAGACTCACTCATGCATGCTTTAAAGAGTATACTATCTAAAATAATACGTTTGTTAGAAAATCTTAAACAAAAAATAAATGATCTTAAATATATCATAGAAGCGATAGAAGCAATAATAAAGATGCTCGTGTTAGACATTAACGTATCGCTTCTAACCTATAGTGGTGATGCTACAAATCAAGATTTGGTTGATATAATGAGAAATTCTGACAATAAACCAAGTCTAAACTCTAATAATAACTGTCATTCGGGTATTGTGTTCTTAGCTGGCGGTCCTGGGTCTGGTGCCGTTCGAGCGGTGGAAACGTTGGCGTTTTTACTAACGTTAGGGCAGATGAAACCGGAGTCAGGAGTTAACCCACAAATTGATAAATTGTTAGAATCATACGATGACACAAAAGAAAAGATCGATGAAACGTATGATGATATATTTGAACCGGATGATATATCAGAAGATGAAGAAAAGAACAAGAAAATAATAAGAGGCGATATTGATAAACTTTCAAATCTTTAGGACGTAGTAATGTTTAATTTCAATGGAGTATTTACAGATAAACAATGGGAAGCTTTCAGAGCTTTCACACTCGTTCAAAGAGTTGATATAGAAAAAAGAATGACGTGGCTAAAAAGGGAGATACTGAAAACAGGCATATTCACTGCTGAGTATGAGGGAAACTTTCCTAAAAAGTTTTCGGTTTTTCCGTTAGATTCTTATGGTGCTAAATTACTTGACGCATACAGAATGTTAGGTGGTGTACCTGAGAGGGACATGCTACTTCGTAATAAAGAGTACCCAGCGTATTTACAAAAGGGTACACAGTCAAGTATGGATGGCGACGCTACTAAATCGTTTGGATCATCATTCTCTGACGGATTTCAAATAAAGAGTGAAAACATAGACGATAGAGATACAGCTGGTGTCATAATGAGACTTAAAAGTTGGCAGTCTGACGTGATACAGGCTAAAAGAGAAGCCATTCAATATAGAATAAAAAAAGCGATGGACATGTCAGATCAAATAATTAATGAATACGAACTTTTAAGTAAATCATTGAAAGACCAAATAGATCATGATATTGTAATAATATCTATGTATGTATATGATCCAAATAACATACAAATATATGAGGGAGACCGATTCGGTCTAGAGAAATTTGAGCATGAAGATCCTCTTACATAAACCTTTAGTTTACGGTTGTTTGTAAGATGTCTTATGACTTTAGAACACTTAGACCGTGCAAGCATAGAGTAGAAAGAGCACAAGCTGTTCTTTCAGTTGATGGGCTCGGTCTTGTATTCGATGATGACGTGGCGTCAACGTCATCGGTAAAACTTTATTATGATGGTACGGAAGTCCCCAGAGATGGTCTTTATTCGACGCCACAGCATTTAATAAAAAGTAAACTATCATATAGATTCACATCATCATGCAATAAGTTTAAAATAAAGGTTAGTGGTAGTCCGGAAAGAGTTGTGCAACTTCCGATAAAAACAATGCTGACTGCTGACCTATATAGTGTACTGCGATCAAATCTGTCAGATATACTGTCAGTGTCACTAGTTGACAATGGGATATTATTAAAATCAAAATCAATAAATCAATCGATAGCATTTATAGATCCTAGATCAACCGATAAAGGTGAACTGTTTGATATAACTAAAAATATGTTGTGCACATTGAATACTATCGGTGTTACACCCGGAAGAGTAGCTAAAAGGAAACTGATCGTACCTGGATGGGACGCTGTAAAATCACCGAGTAACGTCTCCGTGCACACATACATGTTGATGTTTAGGTCAACATTTAAAAGTAAATCGGCTTTGTTTGAACTTTCGTACAACACAACACCGAGTTCTTGTAGAAGATGTTATGGACTCGGATACGAGTTTGACTATGGGAGACAAAACGATTCATATGAAACTGTTAATGGAAGGAACTTACTTGTTCAAGAATTTGACAAATTTCTTTATACAAAGTATGGATCGCATTTCAAGTGGCGCTGGTTTGGAACTCAAATCCTGGATAGGATAGGCGCAAAATCCGTTGGGTATATGATCCAGTCTGATGTAAATAAAGCATTTGATATTTATAAGGATATAAAAACACAACAGATGCATAGTTTCTTGTTTCAAAATGTGTCTGACGCTGAATTCCCTCAAAACTTAGATGATATATCGGTTTCAATAGATCCAAACGACCCAACTATAACAAAACTTAACATAGTAGTCTCTAACTCAACATACGAATCTATTGATCTGTACAAACAAATCAATTCTAACCTTGGAGTTGTCATGTACGACAACTCTTACCTGCTTCGTGGATAAAACCTATGGCTTCTACTCCTGTTGTATCAGTTTTTGATAATAATTATGTGGAAAGCTTGAGCTTTTACACGAATAGCCAGGATGTGTTCATTCATGGAATCATAGATAGTAATGCTGTTGATGTACAAGTTTCAATAGATGGAGGTCAATACACATCAGACAGTTCATTAGTTAAAATTGATGGAACGTCAATCACGGTTCCTAACCCAGATAGTTTCCAAGATGGCTATGAACTTCATGACGGGTCGAATGAGATAAAAATAAGGTCAATAGACATAAACGGATCTGCGAGTCAAGCGGCTGTTGTGTCTATCAATTATATATCATCATCCCCTACCATGTATTACCCACCGTCTGGTGTTTATGTAAAAAGGAATTCGAATGACGTTGAGGTTTTCTGGTCAATAACTGGAAACGTATCAAAACTTGTCGGGTTTAACGTCTATGCGTCAACATTGCCCGGTGGGCTAGGTTCTGGATATTTGAAACTTAATCTAAACACCGTACCTAGTGATTCAATATATGATACTAAAGCACAATATGATGAAATAGACTCAATATCATACACTAGTATTGACACTACTAACGGATATTTAAATATAAAATCATCAGTTAGTAGCCTGATTAATCCAACAAATGAAACTACAAAAACAATAAATTCTATAGATGTATTGGATTATAGCGCTGTAAAACTTGACGTTACTGTATCTGAAACTACGCTAACTAACGTATATAGATTTGTCCATGATAGGTCTGGTCTTGCGTCAAAAGGGATCTTAAACAGTGACACGTTTGACGCCGTTAACACTGAGGATGATATATACTATGTTGTTACGGCACTATATAAGGATTCAAATAATAACGTGTATGAAAGCGCATACTCTATCGAAATATCAGGGAAACCACTTAATATGGACTCAACGATAGTTGGTATAGACATAAGATCCGATAGTGATATATCGACTAGCTACATTCAATATATTCAATCAACGAATCCAGAACTTTCATTGATTCCCGGATCGACGATAAGAGAGATTCACATTGAACCGTTGGCTAATGAGGTTCAAAAAGTTTATTTCCTGGCTGACTTCGTTCATCGATCGAAATCATTCCATGCTTTACTTCAGATTGATGATCCGAATAGAACAGGGCAGTCAATACCGGTCGATAACTCACAGTATAAGATAAGTTTAAGGAACGCTCTTAACACATCAGATAACGTAGCGGTTCAAACTTTGATAGACGCGGCGTTTTCTTCCCTATCAGAAAACTTCGGAGTGACAAGGGGTGGCAAGACCGCCGCGTCTGTTATCCAAACGTTTTACACTACCACAAGACCCACGAAAGATATCAAAATATCCGTTGATACGATAGTCGGTTCATCGTCATCACCACAGTCCCCTAGATTCTATTCTAAGGGAGTGTACTATATGTATTATTCAGATATTGATAGCTATTATAATTCTGATGAAGATAGATATGAAATCGATGTTGAAATGTACGCGGAGTGGCCGGGATCATCTGGGAACCTGCCAGCCGGTGCCATAGACTCAGTGCTGTCGAATGATATCGGTTTTAAGACCGTGAATAAAAACGCGGCGTATGGCGGCGCAGATGAGATGACAAACACGCAGCTCGCTGAAGCGGCCATGAGAAAGCTAACGTCCCTTGATACCGGCACTATAGGCGGGTATATGGACACCGCCGCGTCTGTTCCTGGAGTGACTGACGTGATAGTCGTAGAGTCCGGAAGCGACTATATGATGCGTGATTGGGATGAAGTTAGGGGAAAACACATTGGAGGGAAAGTCGATGTGTACGTTCGCGGGTCAATAGATAGAACGATCACCCAAATGTTCGCGTTCAAGTCCATGGAGGCTAAGTCCATGAGGTTTGACGTGATCGACCCGGTAAATCTTATCTTTAGATCATTCGATACTAACTTAAACTCTAATAATACAATAGTAAAACTAATTAGTCTAACAAATAACACAGTATCATCTAGTTATGATATAGTTGGATACAAGATACTTGACTACAATACTATCCAACTATCGAGCACTGTGTCTCAACCAGTCACCACAGTGGATGATTTTGTTGTTGGCAATTACCTATATAGTGTAAATAAATATATTCCAACTATTCAGCCTATCGAAAGAATAGTGTCACTTACTGGTGAGATCACCGGTCAATTGGAAGAGGATATTGATTATAAGCTATATAAATCAGAGGATCTGCTTCTTTTGGGTGGTAGTACGAAAGCGTCAGACTACGTTTCTGTTACGAATTTGAATTCCCAGCAAATTCACGTATCTGACGAGAGCCACGTTCTCGTCGATTTGTTTGAACAACCGTTAGGGAAGGTTGGTGTAGACGTTTCTTCTGTTGTTGTGACAGATTCTGGGTCGATCACCACATACAAGGGATACGGTTATCCAGACCCGGATTATGAGGTCGATGATACAGGGAATCGAGTAACAATAAGAAGAACGGTCGGGTCTGCTATACCGAATGGGTCTACTGTTTTAATATCATATGACTATAATGAAAACTTTGTTATCGAATACGTAGTTAACGATGTTGTTCAACGAGTGGATGATGAGATACAGAAAATGCGTCATACAACAGCGGATGTTGTAGTAAAGTCGGCGTTTGAAAACTATGTGGATCTGGCTTGCACTGTCATTTTGCGCCAGGGAGCTTCAAAATCTGAGGTCGATAGTCAGATAAGAACTGAGCTTACAACACTTTCTACGTCAAGAAAAATCGGTGAGCCAATATATCAATCAGACATTATAGGACGTATGGAAAACGTTACCGGTGTTGACTTTATCGTCCAACCACTGCAAAGATTTACGTTAGGCGATGGATCGATGAGATTCATGGAAACCGTCATGGAAACCATGATCTACATACCTCAACTTTCTAAATATAACAATAAAGTTTATATGTCATCGGAGCCACTTATATATTCAACCGTTGAGTATGGGTCAAATGATGGACAATTCTCGGCGGTTTATGTTGATGATATCATGATGACAATGGTAACTAATCTTAATAAAATAGGAGAGAGTAACAAAAATTGCTATATCTCCGGTAGTGATGGTGTTACTATAAGTGGATACTCAGGTGATACATCAAACAGAGCGTTCATATCAATAAATGACGATGATGAGCACGAATACAGATGTACATATGTCATATACGGTGATACACAAACCATAGACATAGACACATCAGATATGGAGTACATAGTGCCAGGTAATGTATCGATTACCTATACATACTAAGACATTTTTAGTGTATAGTTTGTATGGCTAGCTCATATGATATAATGTCCATGTCGGACAGAACAATATTTGTAAATGAAGGAACGATAGTTAAAAAATCAGAGGCTATAATAACAGGATCATCGTTTGATATAGTAAGCCCAAATACAATCGATCTTAATACAACCGTGGGTAGTGTTGACGGTTATTCAATATATATAGCTACGTTAGGCGAAACAGAAATCCTAGCCGCTTCTGGTAGTCAGTTAATACTAGATACAATACTAAATATAACCGATGAATATGCTACCCAATCTAACCTAATAAATAGCACAAATTCCCTTGTAAATTGTTTAAACTATCACTTAAATGACATCTCGTCCCATGATAATACATGTGATAGCATATCAGGAACATGTAATAGTTTATCGACATGCGTCACTCTGTTAGGTCAGATTCAACAGGCTCTAATAGATCATATAAACAATAAGAATTGTGAGTGTCATTGTGTCGTATCAACAATCCCTGTTTTCAACTCGATACAACCTACCCTAAATTCCTGTGAATATGCATATAAGGAAACGTTGAAAGCTATAAACGACCACTTGGACGATTCAACGTGCCATCTGTTTCTTGACACGACAGCACACACATACTTAGTTGATTACTCTCACGTGAACGTAACGTCCATGTCTCACAACTGGACGATCTACAATATGCACACCGGACAATGGGCGGACAGCCCATCGGACGTCACGGTAAAGATAAACGGAACTGAGGTTACAGCCCAGTATGTGTTTGGGAAGATAGGGGCCGTTGTTCTTCCCTCAAAGCCTGCTCCTACAGATACGGTAACGATTACATACTGGTATTTAGTTAACGGCGGTTCCTACCTTCAAACATGTGAATGGGAATCGCAGACCAATCAGTGGGAAAACTTCGCCAAATCTGGAATTCCATCCCATAAATACAGACTCCGTGGATACTTAGTTGATCCGTCAAATAAAACAGAACTGTTGGCATCACCGATTGAGCCAACATCCGTTGGATGGAAATACAAAGCGATAGAAAAAGAATACGCGGCTGTTTTGAATGATCCAACATCTCTCATTCAAAACATGTGGGACGGTGCTTATACGGCTTTGGATGAAACTATAAAAGAGTACACAACAAAGGTCAACAATAAAACAACGTCCGGTGATTATAAAACTATAAATCTGCCTATTTACACCGATAGCGTAGTGTCAGTAGCGTGGAGAAATCGAATAACCTCGGTTAATCTTACCGGTGATTTTACAGGGGTGTCAGTTCTTGTAGTAAATGAGAGTCGATGCGCACTGTTTGGATATTTACAGGCAGAGCCTAGTAACCTAAAAACAGCAATAAGGACGGCTAATGATATAAAACACGCATTTAATGCGCACATTCTTGAGTCGGACTCGCACAAAAAAGTAGACACCACTGATACGTTAATTTATGCTGACGCTAGTGATCTAGACTCTCTTGTTCGTCTTGTCGATGAACTTACAACAAAACTACCAGCGCACTCAATTAACACAGATTATCATGTAAACGCGGATCCCACTCCAACGTCTTATGGACCGGTAACGGATCTGCAGTCATCTATAGACAACCTGGTGCTACTTCGATCAAGATTCAATGATCATATGTCGGTGAATCTTGTTCACATAGTTCAACCAATTACAGGTCAAGTTGATAAACCGACTTCAATCGGTATGTTAACAAATAAAGATCGTCTAGAGTATTCAGACGGATGGGACTTGTATCCCATTGATTTTGATGAAGAGACATCATTTCGTACATATAGCATAGATGGAAAAATATATCTATATAAATCCGGTGATACACAACCTATAATTTCAGGAAACATTAATACAGATATTTCAGATATCCCGATACAACTCGATGAACTACATCAGTTAGTATATGGATCAATCATGGGATCTTCTGTGTCGGAGTGGACGTTGGTAATGACTAACGTAAACCCGGTAGTAGATACCAACATACTAAAGACTAAATCCGTTACATACGATGGTAGCATTAAACCACAAGAAAGCGATCCTCCGTGGTTTAACTTTGGACATTCTGATCATATCATAGATTCCAGTGAATTATCAATTCTAAACTCTTATATAGATGAAAATCTTGACCTAACATCTTATGGATACTTCAGCGGTTATTATCGATTTGAACCAATAATAAATGAAAAGGCAAACGTAGCCATAGAAGCTGAAATCTCAGTTCCATGGAACGCTTCAGGAATCAGTAATAAATCAAACGGACTGTATATAAACAATCGTGACATCTATACATCACTTAACTTCTTATATTATGACCCAATTTCAGCGTCAGTAACAGGAACGGTCCCTAGCTCTTCATTTATAAATGTTAGCACATATGACAAACTATCAATTAGGATCGATGATTCATATATAGTAGACATAGTAAATGGTGGCCCGGCAATAACATCGTTAACTAGTCTAGTTAGTTTTATAAACTCTGAATACGGTGACACGATAGCGTATTCAAAAACTGTTGGGGCTAACACATACTTAAACATTAGATCGACCACAAAAGGGCACAACTCTAGAGTTTCAATATATCAAAGTGAAATAGCGTCGAAAACTGGTCTTGCCGTTGGTGATTATTATGGACAAGACTTTGAGACTATCCCACAATTTTCATACTCACCGTTTAAACTACCAACAGATCTTGGATGGACTAAAAACGGGTCTCAACAGTCATACGTTAGATCTGAGTCCTTAGTATTGAATGACACATCAGATTCCGACTATATTAGCTATGCTAACTATATCCCAACACAAGTAGATAATATATTTGAAAGTAATATATCATGGTCTATAGGATTCATGATAAACATTGAATCGTATACAGCTGGCGACACTGTAGCTCCCGGTGAAGATCTTCTCGGTCCGATCGTATCGATAGATGAAGGCTCGTCCGGAATAACCGTTGATTTTGCGTTTACTACAAACGGTCTTTCCATTCTATCATATAATAGCGCGACAAGTTCTGTTGATTATATAGGAACAATAACAGCGGACGTGACAAATGGATTTCATTCAATTGAAATCATGTCCAATAAATCATCACATATAATCTTAATAATAATAGACGGTGTTGCATCAGCTCCGTTACCACTATGGTTATTAAATAGTGGGGTTGGTCCAAGAATGATATCGTTCGGTAGCGGAATGTCAACTATTGGCGGTATTGATTTCAGTAAATCAAAATCCGTGTCAAAATTTAGAAGTATATACGCATTCGATAACACTAACTTTGCGTACTCAAGTTATGTGGATAAACTTTACGTCGGGCTATATAAAGGCGGAAATCCGTCATATCTAGATTCATATCATTACATGAAATTTGACTATACGTCAAATCATACGTATAGATTAGTCTTGTCACCAATAAAGACAGTTGATTTGTTCATTGACGGATCTGACGTCCCCTCACTCTCCATACAGTATGATAAAATATCATTCACACCATCCAAGTACGGAATACTAAACTTTGTATCTGGAGTGGATAGATATGTTGCGTTTGGATCATTTGACAACACAACAGTATCAAAAATGGTGGTATCTAGCGTCAAATACTCTGTCGGAATACTTAATGATTATAACTTCACACCACAAAGAGATCATTTACTAAATTATGCTAACATTATAACATCTCCTGACCATCTGTTTACTACAGTATCACACGGTCATTACAACACAAGCATAATATCAAACGGAACTCCATCGGATGAGTTTTTATCTGATAATAGTGTAGATTCCTATATAAATTTGATGAAAGGAACACCAATAATAGAAAAAACTCAAAGTCTTGAGTATAGAGGTGGGTTAAAAAAGACAGTAACAAAAACATCAAGTGCACTACCTGAAAACTTTATCTACAGTGGCGGGTACATACGAAACTTTGTTAATGATTCGTCAACGGTAAGTTGTACAATAGACACCGTTTCTAACGTTCAAACGTCTCTCCAATCAGAGGCTAATGCATTGAAAGCCGCATATAACATTCATATACCAGATACAACCTATCATAATGTAGCTGACGGCCTTAATAGCATAACATCCCCTAATAGCACAAATCTAGCTAGTTTAATAACACTATTGAATGAGATGAAGGGTGATATTAATAATCATATATCAGATACAACTTATCATTATTTTATAGATAGCATATCAATTACAAGCCCGAACGCTACTGATTTGTTGTCATGTATAACACTATTCAATGATATAAATGAGGTTTATACACGTCACATAGACTCCGGTAAAGTGCATAATTATGATGACATTTCAGACACAATAACAACTCCTAACGCGACATCAGTTCAAGAGGCGGCTGTTTTAGTGCAGTCGATGCTAATTCCGTTTAGATATCACGGTGATGAAACCTTAACCGGTTTCGCGTGGCACCACAAGCAAAAAGATTTAAACACCGGAATCGGTAATAGCATAATCGGTCTTGGACAATTTAGAGTGTACTCTACGTCACATCTTGATATGATATATGTTTATGAAATGAATCTGGATGTTGGTGATGTTATCAGACCGATAGATGGTGTAAACGCTGGCACTACATTTACTATATCACAAGTTATTGACGCTAGCGCGCGTCTGTATAGACTATCATCAAGTATGGTGCATGAAGCTTCAAATAGATATTTTGAGATATACAGTGGGTCTGTTTCATCTATACAGAAATCGTCTATTATTACCATATTGAAAAAATTGATCAAGGCTTATGATGACCATTATATCAATGAAAATTATCATTATAACCCACACGGAATCCATGTAGATGACATTGATTTTATAACAGACTCGGACATCATAAATAAATCGAACGAGCTTAAATACGCGTTTAATGAACACCTACTATATAATCTAGAGCATAAACAAAAAGACACTACTAACGTAGGGTCGTCCATAGTATTCAATGATCCTGTTCAAAACGGTATTGATTGTGCGAATTCCCTTAAAACCGTGTTTAATGAACATTTAGGGAACACAAATTCTCACGTTTTATCTGATTATGTGAATGTCATTGATGACACATGCACAAGTTCTAACTTCATATCATTTGTAAACAATTTCAAGAAGTTACATAACCAGCATTTATCACAAGTCATAGATGAATCGAATGTTCACGTAACGAATGACACGACGAACATCATATCAACCGTAGATGCGACAGATAATGATACCGCACTAACATTACTTAATGATGTATATCACAAATTACTGACGCACTTCACACAATCAGGTGTCCATGGATCGTCAGTGTTTATCAGTTACTCACTGCCATCAAGAATACTGTATGATAGAATAAAAATATGGGAAAAGGAAACCGGTGACGGAGCCGATTTGTCAACAATAAGCGATGATGACACACTATACATGAATGGACAGTTCTTTAATACAACACAGACTGTTACTTATGGAATATATGAAGGTGCGGATTTTAACACTGAGTTCGAATACTCAGATGATCATGGTGCGTATACATATGATCATAAAATACAATCAACATCATCATTTGAATTTACTGTTGTGGTGTCACCAGATGAATCTGAACTTGAGTATGGGTTCACGATGGATAATGGGAAGTTCATTAAGTTAAAGTTAGGTATCACACAGTTGGAAATTCCTGTTGTAAGATTACTTGACGCCAATGATAAAATATTGTATGAAGAAGTGTTTGAATGGTGGATGGGTACTTATATATATACAATAGATTATAATAGTAATGATAATACAATAGGCTTAACAATAAATAAATCTTATGGTGATGACGGTGGTAAAGGTGATGACGGTGGTGGAAAATGAGGAGGCAGTATGATAATACTAGGAACTAGATGTTGTTCGATACCGATTTCTTCTATAGCCGCATCATCATCGACTCCAGGAATGATGTACACCACGGAGCCGGGAATACTGTTAGTAACGTATCTGGCCAATGACACATACGAAACCGGCGAAAAAAGAATGGAGACAAAACCGTTTATCGTTGGACCACCAACAGCGGCCAGAAACTTCCCTCCAAATTTTGATATGACACACTATATGCCAATAACAAATTCTGATGAGTATGGTATAATAAATACTAAAACTGGAGTTGAAGGAACGTTAGACGACGGAGTTACAATAACAAAACTTGTTGTTTAGGAAACTATCATGAACATAGAAAGATTCATTCCCATAAAAAAGGGTGAGATTTTTTGGACGTTAACACTACCGGACGGTAGTGAAAAATCCGGGAAGTTAATAAACAAAGTAACGTTGGACTCATCGGTCGTCATCGCTAGGCTTATGAGCGGGGCGTCAACTAACGGTGTTGTAGCTTTAGCAGTAGGAACGGGTGATGGGGCTTGGGATCCGCTTAACCCACCGGCGGCTACTAAGTATCAAAGATCACTCTATAATGAGATTTCAAGAAAAGCATATAGTTCAACGCAATTCATAGATTCGTCAGGTACGGTGTCTGTTGTCCCCACTAATATCGTCGATTACATTTTTACCTTCGGCGCTTCAGAAGCCGTAGGTCAACTAACTGAAATGGGTCTTCTCGGTGGTGATATAAACTCAAACATGGCCATTACAAACCCGATAACACCCCCTAACGGGTCATACGATCCAACGGTCGATATAACAGGGAAAGACGCTTTGATTAACTACATCACGTTCCCTGTGATCACTAAACCAGTCGGATCAACACTTTCGTGGACATGGAGACTTACTTTCTAGGGTATAGTTTCATGTGAATGATCTCAACGTACTAGTAATCGAATCCGAATCAATAATCAAAAGAATAGTAGGCTCCTGCAGTATTGAGGCTATAAAACAAGATAGCCCGTGCATGAGTTGTAACAAATCATACTGTTGTAAAAGAAATATTACTATAACACTTCTTGAGGGACTTGTAATAGTAAAATATCTTAGACAATCAGGAGATTTGCCACGTGTTATAAAAATATGTGAGTCATACTTGAAAAAATATAAGAACGTGAATGACTTGGCGTGGTTTACCTCCGAGATACCGTGTCCTCTACTCAAAGACAGTAAGTGCTTGGCTTATGAGGTTAGGCCAATTGAATGCGCGTCTCATCTTGTAAGGTCAAAACCGTTTTTATGTACACCACGATCTTCCGATGAATACGAACGAATAAACATGGAAGACGTTATATATAAGGATGTCCTTGAATTGTTAAAATTAACAGAAGATAGAGCACTAGTAGCACAATTACCACTTTATGAGGCTATACTAATATCATCATATATAATGAAGTATATATCAATAAAACCTGATACTGATGATTCTATACTATCTAATTTTAATCTCTAGTACCTTTGGCTTATTCAATTTTTTGATGGCTTTATCAGTTTCACTTTCAATGAATTTGATAGATTGAGACACTAGTTCATATCTTTTTCTTAATTGTTCATTATAAGTGTCATTCATGTCCGGATGGTATACACGCATAAGGGCTTTAGCTACCTTTTTAGCGTATACAAGGTCAAACATAAGTATTTTAGCCCTATCGTCATTAGTCTTGCATGACTTGATGATCTTTATGACATCATCAGGATCCCTCCCTAACGCTATCCATGCAGTTCTAAAGTCCATACTATTAATGATCTAAAAAAATTTAAATAACAAATGTAATATATTTATGCAATTTTGTATTCAATCTTCCGGAGGGACTGTTGACATGGAACCAGAGATATCGATGGGAATAAACGTTGAACAAAAAATGGAGGATATTAAAAAGATTGTGTACAAATACTTCCATGTCCCTAACATTCCTATGGATGATCTTGTTCAAGAGGTGTATGTAGCGATACTGCATAAGAATAATGGGAAATCCGCGCATAATCCAACGAAATCATCGTTCGGTCATTATGTGTATATGGTAGCAAATAACGTATCAACTAATATGGTAAATAGAAATAGAAGAAAATTTGGTAATACACTATCACTAGATTATGTATCGTCAGATGAAAAACCGATGATAGAATCCATAACGTATGAAATGAACATGATGGACTCAAGCCACGTGGACTCGATAGAAAAGTCTCTTATGGAGATGGGAGAGTGGGAACTCGCTAGGTATGTAAGATCCGTAAGATCCGGCGCTAAACAAGCGGATATAAGACGAGCGATGAGTTATAATGGTATTGTTATGGATAAGATAAAAATAAGAAAAATTCGTTCAAGGATTTCTAAGATGCTAGAAAATGGGATGATAAAACTGTCATGAAAAAAGATTTCATACAACAGTGCATGCAAGAGACAATGAGCGCCGCCAAATCGACCATACCGATCAATGAATTTACTATGGCGTTCTGTTCAAAGTGTTTCAATCCGGATTGTACAAGAAGCATGCACGGAGATACAAAATTCGATTATAGAACCCAAAATTGGGAATCAATACTGTTTAAAGATGCAAAGATAATAGACAAAACAGATCCACTGTTTGATCAGTTAACTAACCCGAATTTCATCCCCATAGGAGCGTCGCCTAAAAAACCTAAAGCACCTAACAAGGGATTTGTCAGTAAAGAACCAAAAAAGAAAGAAAACAAGCCGATCGAAATCGAAAAACAAGAGGACCTCATTGAAAAAACAATGATGAACACGCCCCTTCAAGAGAAAATTATAATACAAGATAGTGAAAAAGATACTGAAGAAATAACAATAAAACCAGGACAAACATTTAAGTTTGGTGAGTAACGATGTCTAATCTTTTATCTAACAGAACAATAAATGACTCTCTGAAAAAATTCGATCCGCAACTCGTGAAGTATGTTAGATCTCAATTTGAGATGCATCCACTTGTTGCGTCACTCCTTCGTGATTACACGGATAACGTGAGTGAAATCAGTGAACACATCAAGAACATAATATCGAGAACATCACATATAAATGTTAAATATGAGATAAATAATATCGTTGACTTGTTATTACAAGAGTATGCAGTTCTAAAAAAGGATCCAGGAGTATACTTAGTAAATGATAGCGGTCTGATAGAGACTAAGATTAATGAGTCAAAAGATTTGATTCATACCGGTGATGGTGAGGTAAAGCTGTCGCCTAAGTTCATGGTCAAATTCATGGTCGATAGGCAACAAGCAACGAGAATGCTTAGCTTATACGAAAAATATAAAAGAGGTGGACAAGACAAGTTTGCGTTTTCTCATCTTTTTGATATAGATAAGCTTACGTTTAACATACACAGTAAGCTCAAGGAATCCGGAGTTGAGGTTGATTGTAGCGTTGAATATTCAATGACATCTTCTATCGTATTCGGTGAAGAGTCATATGAGGGTATTTTTCAATCAAATAACTACATGTTTCATAGAATAGAGCTTCTTCCACAAATAGTAGCGAAAAAAGTTGAAGTTTCTGGGATTGAAAAATGTTGTATCGAAAACGTTCGGTATGAAAAAACCGGTGATATAATGAAGTATGTAGCAGATATTAAGTTTATAGAGAAATTGAAGTGAACATCTGTGAATTTTGTGGGAAACCGACTGAGAACGTTGTATTTGAAGACGATAGATACGGAAAATCGTACATATGTGAGTCGTGTTTTAGTCTACTTAAAGACCCGGAAATGGGAGGAAATCTTATAAAGAACGCTCTTTATAACTCACTCCCTGATGACATGAACCCGCTCATTAAAGATTTGATAGCCGATAATATGATTGAACTGATAACAGGAAAGTCAGACAAGTAGGGAAACCGACTCAGCCAAAGCAAAGTTAAGTTCACCGATACCAATTTCATTTATCTTTTTCAATCCCATCATTACGTATTTCATATCATCGAGCCCAACTTTATAATTGAACTCGATGAACACACCTATCGGTATCATAAACGACACCGATTTAGGATCATTTATAACCTTTAATATATCATTAATACTATTTACATAACTATTCATGTTTACATCAATTATCTCATTGAGTTTTATATGAAAATCAGGTTGTTTTTCAATGAACTCGTTTTTGATGTCGTCTTTTTCAAATTGTGGTTTTATCGCATGAAGCGGGTAAATAACATTCAAATCATTTATTAACCCATACGCTAGAATTATAGGTAGAATTGCTTGAAATGATATGTTAGGTATTGATATATGATATGAAATATGTCTTAATTGTTCATCGAATACATCCACACGAACTGTGCCATAACTAAGAACTTTCTTTTCGAACAGACTCATAACCCAAACATTCTAGAGAGAACTTTAAACGTTGGGACGTCAACCTTATATTTGCTACCGTTGACTAAAACCTGTCCATCGATCATAATCTTTATCGGTGTATCTCCCTCAGACAGTATTAGTACCGCATTAATCTTTTTGATGAGATATCTGTTAGGAGTGGATGTCAAATTATAGACGAATATACTATTAGGTTTATCGGTTTTTAACTCAATCTCTTTTTGAACCGGTTGCTCAATTTTTTCTGGGATTGATTGTTTAGTTTCTTCCTGAACCGGTTGTTTGGTCTCTTCCGGTATATCGCTTTTGACGTTTTCACCGAAGCTATCGACATCTACGGATTCCGGTATGTTCTTCTGGGCTTCCTTGGCCTCTTCCTTGGCCTTTACTGCCTCATCTGCTACGCTTACATTTTCTTCTGTCTCAGGCTCTTCCTTGGCCTCTCCTGTGTCAGGAATGATGTAACCCTCTAGAAAATCTGGGACTTTTTGATAAAGACGACCGTTCTTTATGTACTGATCGGACTTTAACTTCTTCTTTAACGTCCCGTCTTTGTTAAAATCGGTTTCGTGAAGCGGAACGCCGTGAACCATCATCGGAAAATCATAACGAGCCTTCCAGTTTTGATCGATGCCCGGCTCTGTCTCTAGGGGAACGTCCCACTGTCTCCCATACGCTTTTTGAATTTTCCACGGACTACACATCCACTCATCGATTTTGGGAACCGCTTCCATGAGAAGATGCGGGCGAATCTCAAACACGATTTCATCATGAACCGTCATCACGTACCTGACGTCATCTTCCCACCCGTTATCACGAATTCCCTTATCGATTAGAACGAGAGCGATCTTCAAAACGTCAGCACTAGTGGCCTGAATAGTGAAGTTCGGTGCTTGTCTTTCCGCTTTTTTCCTTAATCCACGGATTTCAGAGTCTGTATTACTAATCGGGATTCGTCTACCGAAGGCCGTGTAAATACACTTATGTTTCATCGCGTATGATTTGCGACCATCAATGTACTTCATCAAAACGGGGACGGATTTCTTTAGTTGATCCATCTTTCGTTGTCCCTCTTCAATGGAACAACCGATATTTCTTGCGATAGACCCTGCCCCACCCCCGTAAATGAACGCGAAGTTACAAGCTTTCCCCTTACCGCGTTCTTGTTTGGTGATGTTATACTTCCCAAAGAGCGCTCTGGCCGTGATTGAGTGAACGTCACCGTCTTTATTCAAGAATGAGTCTGACCAAACAGGATCTCCTGACATGTTTGTAGCTACGCGGAGTTCCTCTCCGGCGTAGTCAAGCTTCACCATCACAAACCCTGGACGAGGTATTATGCACTCACGGATTTGTTTGAATAGTTCTGGCTTATCGGTATCAGAATCTCGTGGAATTCCCTGAAAGTTAATCCCTGAATATCCGTGTTTGATTTGTCCGGCTTTGGACGATAGACGTGAAGTGCTGGTTCCGATTTGTTTATAACTCGGTCTAACGTCACCGTTTTTGTCAATTGAAAGCTCAAACTTCCCTGTATATGACCCGATAATCTTTTCGTAGTGTCTATACTCTGTGATCCACTTGAATATAGACATTTGTTTATCATCAATCGTTATTTCATAATTTTTTCCGTATCGATCATCAAGAAGTTTCAGCATATCATCGGCAAGACTATACTGAATTACCTTAGTTGACTCAGGATCATATTCATTTCCGTCCAACATCTCTTTTAGTGGACGCATTTTGAATCCGGATCTATCGGTGAAGAATAAAGTTGAAAGTTGAGTCGCCGATCCGACATTAAGTGAAGACCAGTCGCCATCGGTTTTTTCATTTGAGAAGTTTACGATAGCCTCCGTTATCGTACTCATGTGATGCTTTGCTTCTTTATTGATATACCTGACTTTGTCGATGTCAATGTGTACACGATTCCTTTCCATTTTTTGGATCGTATACATGAATGCCTTTTCGAGCTTGTATATTTCTTTATCTGTATCGGACAGTTTTTCTATCAGTTTATGATAAAGTTTATAAGTGAAAATGCCGTCAGATGAACCGTAGATCACGCCCTCTTTCGGGTGTAATAAAGAGAAGTTAAGCCCCTCTTTGTACATGTTCATTTCTTTCCTTTTCTCATCTGAGAAAAGTTCATGAAGCTCAATTTGATCGATGCCAAAGTTAGATTTCGTTAGCTGTTTTAGACCGGCTGAAACTGATAGGTCCGGGTTGATCACCTTGGCGATGATCATTGTATCTTCAAACTCTTCCGGTGAAAATCTTCCCTTACCGATCAGAGGGTAGATCATTTCAATATCATATCGAGCGTTGTGAAATATTATTCGTGTATTATCTACAACATCTTTGATTATTTCCCATGATTCATCCCATGGAAGATTCCCGCTATCCGGTGGCTTATGACCTAGCGGTATGTAGTATCCGTTTTCACCATCGTATGAGATGCAAACACCGACCACCTTATCGACTGTTCGAATTCCGTATTTTGTTTTTACTCCGTCATCGAAGTATTCATCCTTATAAATTCGGCTATCTAGTCCTGTAGTTTCTGTATCTAGGGCTACAAGACCACTTTTTTTACAGATGTTAGCTAAAACTTTTAGTTTGTCGATAGAGTCTACTAAATGAAACTTGTACTGGTCATACCAATCTTTCTCGATCTCTATCTTGTCATCCATCGGTTTGAACATAACTTAACATTACAGTTGTAGTTTACAAAACGGATAAATTTTTCCCGAGAAACGTTATATGATGGAACAAATTCACACATATATAAATAATTTCATCAACTTTTTGACAGTATGGAAGGTACTGATAGTCGCGATACAATCAACAGCTATTATATTGATTTATAAGTTTTTTCGATCTTCATATAGATTAACAAAAAGTAGACACATGACGATAGATATCATGGACAGCATTACCGGTAAAGTGACGGTAATTAACATCGATATCATTTCTGGCAAAATAAGCGAAGAAATGTCTCAAGTTGAGTATGGTATCGGCGGATGGGGATATGAGTTTTACACTAGAAAAATCGATGGTAAAGTATATAGTAGAGCGATTTTTCCTGAAAAGATATCGATTGAAATCACGTCGAAACTTGAAGCCTTTGAACATTACAGTGTGATACACCTGATGTCAACCTGTTGGCTTCCCGTAAACGATAAACTTTCTGATATTATAGGTAAAATCATAAGTAACGATAAATGTGCATATTCATTTGATACAGTGTACGATGAAGAAAAGTTTAATGAGATTTCAAAACTTTTACCGGATAACATCAGACAAGATGTGATTGATATGATAAAGAGGATAAAATGATAGCTTTTGTTGATAACGTTATAAGCGTTCCCTATATCTACAAGTCTGTTTATATTGAAATCGACGGATCATTTCAAAAACTGTACGATGAGACAGAAGACGGATGTAGTATTGACGGTGTGATAAAAGGAACAAAAAACTGTGTTCAGATTGAATGTGAAGAGTATAAAAAAGACCACAAGCTAGTGTTCGACGGTTTTATGAACATATGGGTGAAAGACACCGTGTCGTGGGGAAGGGAAACGTTCAAAAAATGGGTAGATAGAGCGGAAACCAACGACCCGGTAGAGTCCATAAATCGCGTTGAACAGATATTTGAACTTTTACAAACTACTACACCTATTGAAACAGCACTGAAAGTATACTCTGAAGGAAAGAAATGATTAAAGAAATTTTACAATGTGACGTGCATCGGATCAATTATACTAAAAGGTATCAGACGATCCCCACTATGATACATGAAAACGTTCCAACCCATACGTTTTGGGTTTCATATTACGCTATGTCATTTCAAATGCAACATGGATGGTGTCATAGCGTAATGAACAAAATCATGATGTATAGTTTAGTGCACGATATAACTGAATCTGTTACAGGGGACGTGGTAAGGACTTTCAAACATTCAAACAAAAAACTGAACCGAGTGATCTCAAAAAACGAGTCCAAACACTTCAAGTCTTCAGTGTCTGATTTGTCGAACGCTGTCGTTGAAGAAGTAATGTCCCGTGTTGATAAATACACAAAGGCTGTAGTAAAACTCGCTGATTTCATGAGTATTTACAAATATTTGTCAACCGAATACGAAATGGGAAATCGAGTTGTTGTTCCCTTCATTAAAAAGGCTATTGAAGATTTGGATAAGATGTCCAAGGGGGATACCAGCTACATATTTAAATGTGGAGACAAACCGGTTGTCGTAAATCTAAAGCCAGAATACGAAGAAATGCGCGATATGCTAAAGGAATTGATCCAATGATTGACACTAGTAACATAAAGACAAAACAACAAGCCAGTGCTGTTATTTCTGTGTTAGAACAGCTAAATCGCTCTTACGATGTTGAGAGCGCACTAAGTGATGTAAAGAAAAAGTTCAATGATCTTCCGTCTAGTATTGAACAGAGCGTGATTCAGTCTCATATGGCGATCTGTAAAGCTAAAAATATGAAACCAAATGATGCCTATGGATGGGATCCATCAATTTACTACTCATCCGCTATCGCCGGTGAAGCGGGAGAAATGGTGAATGGGATCATAAAAGAGATGAGAAAAGAGGGCAGGAACTCACCGACCATCAAGGATCGTCTTATTGACGCCGTTAAAGACGAACTTCCTGATGTGATTATCTACTCGTATATTCTAGCTTATATTCTAGGGATCGATTTAGAGAGTATCGTACAGGATAAGGTCAAGATCGTAATAAATAGGGCTGAGGATGGTTATTATGGAGGGAAACTAATTTAGTTTCTACTCTTCCTCTTCCTCGTTTTCTTCTTCCTCGTTAAACTCTTCTTCCGGCTCCTCTTCCTCTTCCTCTTTGCCTTCTTCCCACCAATCGCACGCGTATTCATCGGCGTTTTCGGGGATTGCGTCTATTCCGTTCCAATCAACGAAATTTTCGTTCGTACAGATGTCATCGCCATCCTCTTCTTTGTAATATTTACAGTTAACGCATGACATACCGCCTACGGGAACCTTCCTACCGGCTAGATGCTCTTTGGGGAGGCTAAACTTTTTACCGCCGTAGTTTTCATCGGCCTCTTCTTCGGCCTCTTCATCAGACTCTTCCTCTTCCTCGTCAGATTTGTCCTCTTCCTCTTTACCCTCTTCCTCAAGGAAATCCTCAAAGTCAAAATCGTCATCATCTGACGCTGACGTTATTATCGAGGCTGCTATTCTTTTTATTTGGTTATTGTTCATTGTTTATTACCTGCTTTGTTTTCCTTAGTTTCTTTGTCGTTTTCACTATCTCATGAACGTACGACGAAAGTGGTCCACCTAACGCTAAGATTATTGACTGCCAAAATGTCATCCCCAGCCCCATGTTAGAAACAACAAATATCACTATTGATAGAGCCGCGATCGACAAATGAAGGTAAAGTTTCCCCTTTTCACTCTTGAAAAGGTCTTCCTTCCATTTTTGAGCAAGTGAGATCAAAATCTTAAGTCCAACAGCTATGGAAGCCATCATTCCGATGAATTTTTCATCGGTTTTTTCGGTTTTTCCCTGAGCTTTATTTAGCTGTGTCCTAAGTTGAGTTACTTGATCGCATAGTTGTTTTGGACCGTTACATGACGTTGACTGAGCCGCCATGGCAGCTTGATCATAAGACGCATGGGACTCTGTTATATAAAATCCCGCACTAATTGACAAAAGGAAAACAATTATTGTTATGAAATATTTCATTATTGAGTACCTCTATCATAATTTTTTATAAATAGTATACACTAAAAAGGCCCTAACCATATTTGAAATGACTAGGGCCTTTTTAGTGTGTTATACACAACGTATTACAACGGTCTACCGCACGTTTCGCATACAGGAATAGCGCTTATTTTTTCATCAAGCTGCGAAATGTCGTCATTAAGTTTTATTAACTTGTTTGACTCATCGTATATCTCTCCATCAAGTTTCATGAGTTCACTTGATAACTGTTTTATAATTCCCAGATCATTGTTAACTTCGATATTCACATCAACGTCAATAGGGTCTATCTGTTCAATGAAAGTATCAAGCCGGTCTAGTTGTTCACTGAGTTTTGTGACCTCAACTATCTGATTTACCTCATCTTCGTTCAAATCAGGAATCTTGATGTCATTAGACAGCAACGTTGTTAGTGGTAAAACTTGATCTAGTTGTTCACTGAGTTTTGTGACCTCAACTATCTGATTTACCTCATCTTCGTTCAAATCAGGAATCTTGATGGCGTCTAAATCAATAGTCTCAAGTAATGAGTCTATCTTTTGGATGTCATCCCTGAAATGAACGGTTTTAATGAATGACTCGTAGATTTTATCGTCGATTGATGGAACGTCTTTTTCAATCGATATGGCATCTATGATCATGTCAAGTTTTATCAGATTAGATCTATGATCGGAAATTATGTCGAGTTCGTCAGTATCTCTTTTTGCCGCTTTTTTCTGTTCATTTATTTGTTCGTTGAGCTGTTTTAATTTATCAAAACCATCAAACGCTGAGATCTTACTTTCTAGTTTATCGACCTCATCCTTTTCAATAGTCCTTTTCATTGACATGATTTTTATTCTGCCAATTGAAATTCTGATAGCGTTTTGGATCGTATCCAACCTCGTTATATTTGACATAAACTCAGTCAAATACGATCCATGAGAGTCTAGCAAAAACAGCGGGTTCCACTGAGAAGCATACCACGGATACACCTTCTCATTCATGACTGACAAACTTCCAAATCCGATTTCAGAAATCTTGTCTAGCTTTCCTTTTACTTTTTCATACGATTGTCCATCAATCACATAGTCACTTTGTCCGTTGAACTTTTTAGTCCAAAGAATGTCATGATCGCCCGATATGTGAACTATTACCGGTTTTGACTTATCACGAATCGTAGACTTTACGCTTTCATTTGAAAGAGCCGAAAATATGGCTCTCATGATGGCGGTTTTTCCGATGTTAGTTTTCCCTGATACTACCGTAAAACCGTCAATCTCAAAGTCAATTCGATCAATGGATTGGAAATTTTCTATATGAACTTTCATCATAGATCACTATCAATATCAGCGTCGATATCGGTAAGACTGTTTAAGATGTCATCATCAAGACTATCATCTAGTTTTATGATTTCACCGTTGTCGTCCACCGTGTAACCTTCAACCTCATTACCGTTTTCATCGATGATCTTTCCATCGACAACCGCCATAATAATATCTTCGGTGTTTGAAGTTATGGTATCCTCCACATCAGCACTAACTTTTGTAATCACCGCCTTCTCAGCGAGCTTTGAAAGCTCATCGTCATCAATGTTTTTGAACCCCTCCATGATCTTCTCTTTACACATGGAAAACATTTCTTCCATATGACCGAGTTCCACCATCTTATGTCGGAATCTTTCTATTCCAACGTATTCAACCTTTTTACCAGTTGATGGTGATGTGTACGAGAACACGTCACGTCTTTGTTTATTCTTAGTCTTTTTGACGATACCGTAAGCTTCTGCTACGTTAAGCATCGTTCTTACCTCGTCGATACCAACACCGTATCGAATAGTGATAAGACCAGAGTGCCCCTGTTTTGGCGCGATCTTATTCTTGATCATTTTAACTTCGATATCAGTGCTAATTTGAATGTCCTCATTCTTCTTAAGGATTGGATTATAGATCTTCGCTTTGGCAGACATCCTCGGTTTTAGCATCATCCTAATGACAGTCCAGAACTTCAAAGCGTTACCACCTGGAGTGGTCTTTAACGTTTCCTCGGCTTTAGCAAAAGAAGACGCCCTTAGGTTATCCCTTGTTTGATTGAGAAACAGAACAACAGTTCCACTTCTTTTAATCACAGCTTGAAGTTTGGGGAGCCACGTGCTCATAAGACGTGGGATCTCAGCCATACCGACTTTGTCTTTTTCGTCCATTGAATCTCGACTGGCTTCCTTTTTTGAAACTAGCCCGGCAACAGAGTCAATAACGATCATGTCAATCTTAGCCATAGCAGCGTTCATGACAGCCGATTCCGTTTCCTCGAACGTACGCGGTGCGATTCTCATAGCCTGACCAGTTCCGCCCATTGACGGTGGACGAAAATCAACACCGAGTTTCATCGCGTAAGTGTCAACAACCGCGTGCTCTAGGTCAACATAAAGGCCAACCCCGCCTCTTTTAATCTCTTGTCCCATAGCAGTAAGAGCGATCGTCGATTTCCCTGATGATTCTCTACCATAAATTTCAACCATATGCCCCTTCGGCCATCCAGGGCATACCATAGAACCGTCAGAAAGTTTTGATCCGCCGATAAGCATATCAAGGACCGTACTTCCTGTTGGCGTATAGTCCATTTTCAACGATGGGGTTACATACACATCATCAGAAAGTCCCTTGGCCTTTGCTAGTGCCATGAACTTCTTTAACTTCGCATTGAGCTTTGTCTTTACCTTAGCCATCATATCTCCAGAAATTTTGATACATCGGTAGCTTTAGGAAGCATAATTTCATCTTTATCGACTTTTGAAAAGCGGTAGTATCTCTTGTTTTCTTTGAACAAGTGGGCTGTCCTAATAGTCTTTTTACCGATGAGAGTCTTCCTTGTACGCTTCCGCTCAAGGAAAACATGTTTTTGTTGTTTAGTCAATTCATCCACACTAATGGATTCGTTCGCAAATAGGTAGAATTGTGATGCAAACTTAGCGATACAATACGCGTCTGCTTCGTCATTTCCAATAATCTCTAACATCGAGGTATCTTCTTTGACGTAGTTTTGCATGTATTTCTTATCTGCTTTTGCATTCCCTGCCAAATATTTGACAGTGGTTGGATCAAATAATACACAATCTATTCTATTATTGAACACAGATTCCATGCTGTATATCATTAGTGCAAAATGATTTTCACTGTAGTTGCCTCCGCCATATGCTGGCGATTCGATCCCCACAACGTCCGGTTTTATTCTTTTTAGTATTTCATCGATCGCATTTCGAATAATAATGAACCTCATCACCGGGACCATCTTCACATTCGTGTTGATGGTCCCGGAGTCGAGGAGTTTAAGTTGAGGGACTTTTGAGTTGCCATCGTAGGCTGCCCATCCGAAACTTCGTAACGATGGGTCTAAACCTACTGAAATCATTATTGACTATTTAGTGAACATATCATCATAAGATGAGACAAGTTTAGGTGCCTCTTCCTCACCAGATTCACCGACCGAAAGACCGAGCTTTTCGATGAGTTCTTCCTTTTTCATTCCATAACCTAGATTATAGGGAACGCTCTTATGAAGCTTAAGCCCCATTTCTAGGATCCACTTTCGAATCTCTGGATCCACATTCTTTTTCGCCCAAGCGGCGGTGCCAGCGGACTCGATGATCTGCTTTTGGTATCTTGGATCGCCATCCAACGTGACCCTCATGTCAACAGTGGTCTTACCGTCACTTCTCGCGTCAGCGTAGGTTGACTCAAGTTGCTTGAACTTCTTAGGGGAGAACGTCCAAACGTAGAATTTGGTGTACTTCTTTTTCATCAGAAGTTCCATGTCAACCTGTCCACGATCATCGACAGGATAGGTCATGATGACGGTGCCGATCTTTTGTGATGGTTCACCGATATGCTTGCAGCAAATCTCTTCTTCCACAAGAGTGCTGCCCTCATACTTGGACAAGCACTTGATCGTTCCGATTCCATCCTTGTAGTGGGTGAAAGAAAACGAGAACCTAGGGGACCTGATGTCAAGACGATCGGCGTCAGTAAGTTCACTCACCGGCTTTTCGAGTTCGTCCGCGATCTTTTGGTCGATCTTTTCAAAAAGCTCTTTCTTTTCGTCCATCGACAGATCCGCTCCGCGTTCTCTTACCTTTCGAGCCAGAACGATGTCATGGTGCGTTTTGAACGAAATGATAGAAACGCGGTGACGCTCACCGGGCTTCGACTGTTTAAACAGCTCAACGCTCTTAGTTTTTACGACGTTAGCATCATCAAATCCGAAATCAATTACTTCACTCATTTTGTTTTTACCTGTGTTATCTGTGTTGTGGTTTGTGGTTTGTGGTTTGTGGTTTTATTTGTGGTTTGTGGTTTGTTGTTTTATGTCATGTTGCTCCTTTATGTGTTATATACACACTACATTCGTTATTTCATAGTTTATCGAATGCAGTTGTAGGAAGTTTGACCTCTTCTTCATCGTTATCGCCCTCGTCTTTTTCTTCAACGATAGACACCTGATAACCGAAGATTTCTTCAATAGACCCACCATCATTTCTAACCGGGGTTGAAACGTTTCCATCAGCCATTCTAGGATCTGACCCCTGTCCGTCATACATGAAGGTCTGTTTGTCTTCTTTAATGATCTGTCTTTGCGTTTTTATGTCTGAGTTGGTTCTTACAAGATTTTGATGCTGCATCTTGATGATCTTATATACGTCTTCAAATGACTCCATGTTCTGTTTTAATTCAGAGATCATAGAAAGTTCATCGTGAAGATATGTCATCGCTAACGCTTTTCTGTCCTCAAATGACGATCGTTGCTTTACAGATTCGTCATTTGCTAACAAATCGCTAAACTTCATATCATAATCAGTTTGAGCCAGTAAAAGTTCTCTTTTAACCGCTCTTATTTGAATCTGAAGCTTTTGCATATAATAAACGATTCTATTCGTATATGACCGGCATTGACTTAGCCTTTCGTTTATATAAAGATTCCCTAAACTTGGAAGTGTCGGATCTTCCTCTAGTTGAACTTCAAACCCTGACACCTCTTCAAGAATTTCATCGAGTTGTTCTTGTGTATATCTACTTTCCATTACTAACTATAATCTCTGTGAATTTTTGCTTATAATCAGATGGGCCGCCTATTGTGCGAACCCCATCAGTGTATTCGATCTTATAATCAGAGTACATTTGTATGACGAATGGGTTATCAGAGTTAGATAGTGCCAAGCCACAGCCTATGTCGTTTAACCTGTCAAACTCTATGTAAAGTCGCGCGTGATCCTTTTTTGTAAAACCGTCAGACGTATAGCTCGTAAACTTTGAAGTTTTAGACAGCGGGAAGTATGGCGGGTCTAAATAAACGAAGTGATCCTTAGTCGCTAGTTTTGTAGTTTCGATGAAGTCACCACGAACTATGTCAACTTTTTGTAAAGCTTCAGAGCACTCTCTTAGGTTACGTTCCCTTAAAATCGTCGGGTTTTTACGATTCCCAAATGGAACGTTGAACGCGCCGCTTTTATTGACTCTATAAAGACCGTTGAAAGACGTAGCGTTCAAATATAAAAACAGCACAGTTCTTTCTGTCGGATCCGTTGTGTTATTGAATCGACTTCTATTTTCCAGGTATTGTTCTTTACTTGTCTGATCAACAAGCTCATTGAGTCCATCGATTACATCATTAATGTTATGCTTGATGTTAACATACGCATCGATTAAATCATCACATTTATCGGATATCGTGGCGTGGTCTATCTTTCCCTGTTCAATGAGTGAGAAAACAATAGATCCACCTCCGATAAACGGCTCTATGTAATCCTTCCTGTTTACTTTACTTATTATTTTATTGGCGATTTTTCTTTTACCGCCAACCCACTTAACGAATGGAGTCATACTCTATATTACAATCGTACGTATCCTAGTATCATATTGACAAAGTGTTTATTTGAAAGCGCCCAGCTTCCTCTTTTGTCTCTTATAAGATCAATAACAAATCTCGGGTCTAAACCGAATCCTTTCACTAACGTTAAGGCAGTGACAACACCAGATCGGTTTCTACCCTCCATACAGGTGATCAAAACTTTCTTTCCATCCATAGCGTCTTTTATTGCGTAATCCGACGCTTCGTTTA
>Ga0256831_1000013_pt1 | contig 87829 bp, 78 predicted proteins | sample 132544metaG_FD_189087 | JGI IMG/M metagenome (GOLD analysis project Ga0256831, IMG submission 189087) | Hydrothermal vent microbial communities from Lau Basin, Pacific Ocean - 132-544 | ecosystem: Environmental > Aquatic > Marine > Hydrothermal vents | place: Pacific Ocean: Lau Basin | collected...
ACAAAATTCAATGCAAACAATAACCAGCACTAACAACCCAAAAATTAAATATGTTGTCCAATTACTAAAAAAATCCGCCATCAGAAAAGAGTTTAAAGAGTTTGTAATCGAAGGAAAAAGAGAGCTAAAAGCTGCTTTAGATAATCATTATAAAATTAAAGCACTTTTTGTTTGTCCGGATTTTTTCCATGAAAAAGAATTATTTCAATTGGTCAACAAATATAAAATTAAAACCGAGATATACAAAATATCCAAAATTGTTTACAAAAAAATGGCTTACCGTCATTCAACAGAAGGTATTATCGCCATTGCAGAAATGAAAGATCATTCTATTGAAAATATAAAATTGTCAAAAAATCCATATCTCCTGGTTGCCGAGAGTATTGAAAAACCCGGGAATGTGGGTGCTATATTGCGCAGTGTAGATGGTGCCGGAGCTGATGCCCTTATCTTGGTTAATCCGGTTATTGATATTTACAACCCAAATGTCATCAGAGCCAGTTTAGGAATGGTTTTTGCTAAGCAAATTGCTTTGACTGATTTACTAGGATTAAAAAAATTTTTGCAAAAAAACAACATTAACCTCTATGCAGCCAGTTTGCAAAATGCCAATCTTTACTTTGAAGAAGATTATACACAACCCACGGCATTAGCGGTGGGGGCAGAAGACAAAGGATTAAGCATGCCTATAAGAAAATTAGCTGAAAAATCAATTTATATTCCCATGAAAGGTCTTGCCGATTCCTTAAATGTATCAGTATCGGCTGCCATTTTGTTATACGAAACCTTAAGGCAACGTATGACTAAGAAAAAAGTATAAAAACTATGAAAATACGTTATTTTATAACAGGGTTTGCTCTAATCAGCTTGCTGTTTTTTATCCAATGCAAGCATGGTTCATCCGGAAAAATTACCAAAATAAAAGCTAAAATTGTCAATCCGCAAACAGATAAAGTTATTATTTCGCAGGATTTTTTAATGTTGCATGCAGATACTTTAAAATTAATAGGCGAAAATGAATTGAATGGGTCTGTTCACACACCTGAAGAGGGCTTGTTTATCCTCTTTGTGTTTCCTGAATATCAGACGGTTTATTTAAAACCGAATGACTCGCTGGCTTTCCATCTTAACGTCAATGAGTTTGATGAATCGATCAGTTTTTCGGGGAGTTTAGGCTATGAAAATAACTTATTGATGGATTTGTTTCTTGCCAATGAAAAAGAAAGCCTTTATTTTTACAAACATAAATTCGATTTTCCGCCGGAAGTTTTTACACACAAAATCGATTCTTTTCATACTTTAAAAGAAAATATGATAGACGATGTGTACAGAACTTTTGACAAACCGAGTAAAAAATTTAGAAAAATAGCGCAACTCTCTGCCAATAGCAATGACTATATCTTGAAAGAAACCTATGCCCGGAAAAACAAAAAACTGACTTTACCCCAAAATTATTTTAATTATACACAAATATTGAAACAAAAGTTAGCAGATCCAAATGTTATTTATATGTATACATTTGCAGACAGCTACTTAAGACGAAAAATAGTGCCTCAACAAAACCGACAAAAATTAAATCTTGAAATTGCCCATATTATTGAAAAAGATATTGCAGACCAAGCCTTTAAAAACAATATTTTAACTCGCTACTGTCAACGATATATTCATAAAAACCATATCAGTCAAATTGATACAGTTGTAAAAACGTATTTTAAATATTTAACTAACAAGGATTATCAAAACTTTTGCCGACAAATTATTCAGAGTAATAAGCGAATGAGAACCGGCATATCTTTCCCTGCAACTCAACTTTTAAACACCAATAAACAAACCGTCAATACTAAAAGTTTATTTAAAGATAAAAAGATTTTACTGAGCTTTTGGGATTTAAAACAACATCGTAATTTCAAAACCAATTTGAAAAAGCTTAAAAAATTAAAAAAATTATATCCGCATGTCATCTTTCTTGTCGTAAATATAAATCAAGACAATTTTGACCAATGGACTATGGCGGTTCCTAAAGATGACGAAATTCAATATTACAGATTAAGAAACAGAGATAATTGGTCTGACATACGCCCTTTTCATCTTTCCCAAGTTTATTTAATAGATAAAGGACAAATCAAACAATCACGATTGAATATGTACCGGCCGGATTTCGAAAAAAAAATGCACGATTTTGCGATGGAAAAATAATGCAGTGAATTTGTAACTTTTTTAGTAAATTTACGTAATATTCTAACAGAGTAAAAAAGCAAAATCATTAATTAATAAAAAAGTATCAATGGCTTACATAGATTATTATAAAGTATTAGGAGTGGACAAAAATGCCAGTGAAAGCGATATCAAAAAAGCTTATCGCAAATTGGCAAGGAAATATCATCCGGATTTGAATCCGGGCGACAAAGAAGCTGAAAAAAAGTTTAAAGAAATCAATGAAGCAAATGAAGTTTTGGGCAATCCCGAAAACCGGAAAAAGTATGACAAGTACGGTGAACATTGGCAGCATGCCGACGAAATAGAAAAACAACGAGCCCAACAACAAGCCTATGCTAATGCCGGTGGTGGCGGCTTTGACTTTTCGGGCTTTGGCGGCTTTGGCGGCGGTGGATATGACGAAAGTGATTTCTCCGATTTTTTCCAATCAATGTTTGGCGGTGGCTATGCACGCGGTGGAAGCCGTAGAAATGTCAGATTTAAAGGACAGGACATTCAAGCACAGTTACATTTGAATCTGCGCGATGTTTATACCACTCAAAAACACACTATTAACGTCAATGGTAAAAAAATTCGTATAACCATACCAGCCGGTGTAAAAGACGGGCAAACCATCCGGATTAAAGGCATGGGTGGCCCCGGCGTAAACGGTGGGCCCAATGGTGATCTTTACATTACATTTGCCATAGATGACGACCCTAAATTTAAACGGGTTGGCAACGATTTATACACCAAAGCAGATATCGACTTATACACAGCGGTATTAGGTGGCGAAACCATGGTGGATACCATGAATGGAAAAGTTAAATTAAAGGTTAAACCCGGGACACAGTGCGGCACAAAAGTGCGTTTAAAAGGTAAAGGCTTTCCTATATACAAACAAGAAGGAAAGTATGGCGATTTGTATGTGACTTTTAATGTAAAAATTCCAACACACTTAACCGAAAAACAAAAAGAATTATTTGAACAATTGGCTAAATTAAAATAAAATGACAAAAGAATATATTTCCATTCATAAATTATGCGAAAACTATCAAATTCCGGATTCTTTTTTTGAAGAACTTCAAGAATTTGGATTAGTTCCGGTTTATCAAGAAACTGATGAACCGATGATTGAAGCCTCGGCTTTGCCACAACTCGAAAAAATTATGCGTTTACATTTCGACTTGAATATTAATCTAGAAGGTATAGATGTAATTATTAATTTACTTCAGCAAATTGAAACTTTACAAAATGAGGTACACCGGCTCAAAAAACGTTTGAGTTTATATGAATAAAGATAATTTGGGGCTTAACAAGATTTTGTTAAGCCCCAAAAATTAAACTGTCATATTTTCTATCACTGCTTTTTTTCCCAAATCAAAAGCATCTAAATTCATTTGAACAATTCGCTCACCTTTTCGCTTAAATAAGTCTGCAATAACCTTTTTAAGTAAACCTTCCTCAAAAGGTAATAGGTCTGAAATAGCTCCAACCATCACAATATTAGCAGCTCTAAAATTACCGGCTTTTTTAGCCAAACCTCGTGCATCAATCATACGATGATGGTTAAATTTGGCTATTTCGGCCTGTACTAACTTTTCATCAGGATAATTTGCAATGTTTTTGAAAGGGTTTATATCCGTTACCAAATAACCTTCGGGATGCAAATAAGGCAAATAACGTAAAAGTTCCATGGGTTCGACAGATAAAATAATATCAGCCTTACCTTTCGGAACCAAATCTGAATAAACAGGTCGGTCCGAAATACGAACATGCGATTGTACTGCCCCGCCACGTTGGCTCATACCATGCACTTCAGATTGTTTGACATTATAACCACTTTGAAGAGCCGCCATGTCAAGAATAGCTGAAATAGTCAAAATGCCTTGACCACCTACCCCTGCTATAATAATATCTTTTTTCATTTTTTCTTAACTTTTTAATTAATAACTGGGTTCAAACGTGTTAAATTTTCTAGCCAAATCTTTCTTTTCATTTGACATAGTCACACATGGGCGCTGCGCAATAATTAAAGACACGCCCTGATAATTGACCTCATCACGTATGATTTCAACATTTTTATCGTGATATTTTTTTAAAGGAATGATAATTTTAATATGATTTTCATCAACACCTAAACCTTTGGCAATATCATAAAGACGGCCCATAGCGGCCGAAGGTTGTGCACCTGTCATAGCCACAGCCGAATTGTCTGAAATGATAACCGTAACAGGCGAATTATCCCAAACTGCACTTAGCAAACCGGTCATACCGGAATGGGTAAAAGTAGAATCACCAATAACGGCAATGGCTGGCTGCAAGCCGGCATCGGCCGCCCCTTTTGCCATAGGAATGGATGCGCCCATATCAATTAAGGTATCAATGCTGTTGTAAGGCTCTAAAACACCCAATGAATAGCAGCCAATATCCGAAAAAACACGCTTCTCTCCTATTTCGGGAATCAACTCATTGAGTTCTTCATATAAATCGATATGGCCACATCCCGGACAAAGTTGAGGTGGACGGCCGGCAACTATGGCAGGCATCTCCTCGGCTATGTGCTCTTCCAAACCCAAGGCCACAGCCACAATATTCGGATTTAATTCGCCGGTACGTGGAATAGCACCTGTTAACCTGCCGGTTACTTTTTGCTCTCTCCCCAAATAATCACTGATCATTTCTTCAATAAACGGATAGCCATCTTCCAAAACCAAAATTTTATCTACTCTGTCAAACATTTTTCTGACCTTTTCCTTAGGCAAAGGATAATGTGACACCTTTAACACATCAAAAGGCACCTTCCCGTCAAAATTTTCATAAAGGTAATTTATCGCAATACCGGAAGCAATAATACCTAATGAAGTATTTGTTCCTTCATGATATCGATTCCATTTGGAGGATTCGGCTAAGTCTGCTAAAGCTTTCTGCTTATCGATTAAGTTACGGTATTGTTTTTTGGCAAAAGACGGAATCAATGCAAAGCGTTTGGTGTCTGACAAAATTTGCAAATTGTTTTGAGCCACTTTTTCGCTGGTGGTTACATTTGCACGTGAATGGGACAAGCGCGTAACTGATCTAAATAAAACCGGCAATTGCATTTTTTCGGACAAAGCAAATGCATCAGTCATCATGTCATAAGCTTCTTGCTGATTGGAAGGCTCGAAAATAGGCAACATGGCAAATTTACCATAAAACCTGCTATCTTGTTCATTCTGTGATGAATGCTGTGAAGGATCATCGGCTACAACCACTACCAATCCGCCATTTATACCGGAAATGGCCATATTGATAAACGCATCGGCAGCCACATTTAAACCCACATGTTTCATGGTTACTATAGCCCTTTTACCGGCATAAGACATGCCCAACGCCTCTTCCATAGCCACTTTTTCATTAGTGGCCCAATGTGCTTTAACATTCCTTTGTTTAGCTTCCTTACTTTTAAAGATATATTCAATAATTTCTGTTGAAGGCGTCCCCGGATAACCATATGCACCGGATAATCCGGCATCAATGGCTCCTTGGGCAATGGCTTCGTTACCCAATAATATTTTTTGCATAAGCCTGATTTTTAAGTCATTATTGCTTAAAGATATAAAAAAAAATGCCATTTTTCAATGACATTTCACATATTTTAAAACTTTCTAAAAACTTAAATCAAACCTGAATATTTCATTTCTTTTGCTTGATGCTCCAACGAAACTTGAAGGTGCAAACTATATCGTTTGCTTCATCATAAGCTTTTGAAGTCAGGTCAAACTGTACGCCCTCGCCTGTTTCTAAAGCCTTTTGAATGTAAGCATCAATCGCCTTGCCTTCATCGCAGATAAAACGAATACGACCTTTAGCTTTTTTGGTAAATTCCCCTTGTGTACCGGTGACCAACATCGAGATATGTTTACCGGTATCTTGAATTTTTTTCATTACTAAAATGCCTGTGGACAATTCGGCTCCCATAGCCAAAACAGCAAAGTACATCGAATTAAAAGGATTTTGATTAATCCATTTATGTTTAGCCGTCACCACGGCTTGTTGATCATCAATGCTTTTGACACGGATTCCACTTATCCAAGCACTGGGTAATTTAAAAAACAAAAACCGATTTATATGTTTGGGTGTAAACTTCATAAGCTTTTCTTAAGAGGTAAAAATAAACTTAATTTATGAAAATAAAAAAATCTTGCGGGTTTATTTAAAAAACCTTGGTACTTTGCAATACATAATACTATTTATTGTATATTTGCTGGTGTAACAAAATAGCTTTTTACTCGTTATACTTAAAAATAAAAAAAATCATGGAAACACTAAATGCACAAACACAAGATCTAAAACCTTATGAAACTTCCCATGCTACTATTATCCACCTGAGTGCCTTGTCCGGATATATCGGTGTGCCGTTCGGAAGTATTTTGGGTCCTTTAATTACCTGGTTAATATGGCGCAAAGAGAGTCCATTTGTAGATGAAAATGGTAAAGAAGCTTTAAATTTTAACTTAAGCCTATGGTTATATCAATTTTTGGCTGTTATTCTTGGCGTCATCATGTTTTTAACACCTATTATCAACATAGCCACTTCTGATAATCCGGATCCCATTACCCTGTTATTTTCTATCCCCGGACTATGGCTTTATTTAGGTGGCTTCGGCTTAATCAGTCTTTATCGTTTAATAATGGTGATCATCGCTGCTGTAAAAGCCGGTGACGGCGAAGTTTTTCACTATCCGTTAAGCATTCGATTTGTGAAATAATGTTTTATGAAAATCGAAAAGATAAAATCACAAATGCGAAAAGGCGTGCTGGAATACTGCATTCTTAATTTGCTCAATCAGAAAAAAGCAGCCTATACTTCGGATATATTGCAAGAATTGAAACAAGCAAAAATGATTGTTGTTGAAGGAACCGTTTATCCGCTGTTGACCCGGTTAAAAAATGCCGGTTATTTAACCTATAAATGGGAAGAATCTAATGCCGGTCCGCCACGAAAATATTATTATTTGACCCAAGATGGACGTCAGTTATTAGGCGTTATGGAACAGGCATGGAATGAACTGGTCAATGCTGTAAATTTTATTAACAAAAATAATCTTCAAAACAAAGACAATGAGAAAAACGATTGATGTAAGTTTAGCCGGTTTATTATTTCACTTGGATGAAGCGGCTTATATAAAACTCAAAAAATATTTAGAGGCGGTCCGACGGAACATTGCCCAAAATGGAGAAGCAGAAGAAGTACTGCATGAAGTAGAGGCCCGGATTGCAGAAATATTTTTAGAAAAACAAGCCTCGCCGCAACAAGTCATCAATGAAAAAGAGGTCGATGAAGTTATCGGCATTTTAGGACAGCCTGAAGATTTTGATGAAGAAACCGGCGTTGAAAATAAACCGCAAAAGGTGAAAAAAGCATTGTTTAGAGATGCTGATCGCGCCATGATTGGCGGCGTGGCTGCCGGTTTAGCGCATTATATTGGAATTGATATAACGCTAATGCGGCTTATCTTTCTGATTTTACTATTTGTAACCCATGGCAGTTTTTTATTTATTTATCTATTGTTATGGATTATAATGCCTAAAGCCAAAACGGCTGTAGATAAATTGCGAATGAAAGGTGCGCCAACAAATCTAGATAATATTGTAGAACAAGTAGCAAGCGAAGAAGAATTAAAGGGAAAAAGATTTGGGCAAACTATTGAATCGACAGGTTCGCAATTAGGCAATGTATTGGTTAAATTAATCGGAATTTTAATTGTTTTTACAACAGGAATATTATTATTAGCCCTGCTGTTTTCGGCCATAAATATAGCAGCCTTTCCCGGGATGAATTTGTGGATAGAACATAACCATATGACACAGTTTTGGCCTGTCCCTTTCCAAACATTTGCATGGTTAAGTTTTATAATAATAGGTTTTCCGGTAGCATTTATTTTTTTATTGGGTTTTAAACTTTTAATGCCACATACAAACCTATCTAAAAATATGTTGATTATTAGTGGCGTTATCTGGTTGTTAGCTCTAGTTTATTTCACAACGCAAATCATACAGGGTTGGGGTTTGCAACATAAAACAACGAAAACAGTACTCTATGAAACCAAGTGGTATCCTAAAAAGGACACAATTCAAATAAAATATAAACAAAAACCTAACAGGCCCATCAATAGTATTATAACCGAAGCAATAAAATATTATTATACAGTATCGCCGGATAGTTTGGTCCATTTAAAAGTAATGGCCAAAAATATGGGAATTCATTTAAAAAAGGGAGAGAAAAGGATGTTAAAGAAAGCATATTTCACCCACATTGACAGCATCAATAATGAGATTTTGTCTGATAAATATCTTTATTGGCCCTTAAATAACGACTTAATCAAACAACGTATAGCCGTTTATATCGCAATTCCATCCCAAAAAACTGTGAAAATTGACACCGTACTTGGCCACAAAAGTATCCTAGGGCAAATAAATGGTCCTTTACTCATAAAAAATGAAAAAGAGCATTTGAAATGTCTGAAAAAAATAGAAAAATTTCAGCCTGAAAAATTGGAAATAAACGCAGAAGGCATACATTTACAAATAAATGATAGTGGTATACAGATTATTGCCAACGATAAAGAAAAAAAAGCTGAAATAAAAATAGATGACAATGGCATCCGCATTCAGACAACTGATGAAAAACAAATTGAAACAAAAAACAAAAAAACTTATGAAAAATTACAGTAATTACATCACCGGAACATTTTTAGTCATTTTAGGAATCTTACTTTTACTAAGAAATCTAAATTTATTAAATTTTGAGATAATGGATATCTTCAGACTTTGGCCCATTGCCTTGGTATATGCCGGTATTGAAATGCTGCCGGTTGAACCCAAAACCAAAATGTACCTGCAAATTGGTGTGCTGTTATTATTTTTTGTGGCACTAATCAGCCTACCCTTATTAAGAAAAAAGACAACTGAAAATATCCCCCCATATACACAAACATTTTTAAGCAAAGGACACGCGGAGACTAATTTGGTATAAAATGAAAAACGAGTATCTTTGTACAGGAAGAACAGAATCGTATGCTGCAAAATTTATACATTAAAAATTATGCGTTAATAGACAAAATAAACCTGGATTTTGGTCCGGGTTTAAGTATTATTACCGGCGAAACAGGCGCAGGCAAATCAATATTACTGGGTGGTTTGGAACTTATTCGCGGTAAACGGACCCAACAAGGTTTGCTTAAAAACACCGCTGAAAAAAGTATTGTTGAAGCCACTTTTGATATTGAAAAATATGGTTTAAAAGACCTATTCGTCAAGGAAGATTTAGATTATGAACCGGAAACCATTATTAGACGTGAATTATTGCCCAGTGGCAAATCTCGTGCCTTTATCAATGATTCGCCTGCCCGCTTGGACAGTTTGACGCAAATAACCGGAAAACTTTTGGATATACACTCGCAACATCAAACCCTGGAACTAAATCAGAAAACATTTCAATTTGAGCTCCTTGATGCAATCAGTGGCAACCAAAAGTTGTTACAAACTTATTATAAAAATTATAAAACTTATCAATCCTTTAAAAAAACCTTAAGCCATTTAGAAGAAAAATTATCTGTAGCAGAAAAAGAATTAGCCTATAAAAAATTTCAACTGGATGAGCTAAATAGCGCCAAATTAGACGATATAAATTTGGAGGATCTTGAAAATCAAATTAAAAAAATTGATAATCAAGCGCTGATCAAAGAAGTATTAAACGAAAGCCTCCAGAAACTTGATCAAGAAGAAACCGGCATTTTGTCCCATTGGATAGAAATTAAAAATGCTTTTCAAAAAATAAACCATCTCGACCCTGCATTTAAAGAACTGTCCGATAGGTTTGAGAGTTTACATTGGGAAATTAAGGATATAATTGATGAAATTCAACCCTTGATTGACCTAGATGATTTTGATCCGGCTAAACAACAAGAATTGCAAGAACGTTATGCATTGGTGAACAAACTAATGCTAAAACACCAAGTTTTAACGCTTGAAGAACTCATCGATTTACGCAATAATTTGGCTGATGAAGTCACAGATTTATCATCCTTGGAAGAACAAATAGCCGAAGTGAAGCGGAAATTGGCATCCATACATCAAAAATTAGTAGATGATGCCGCTAAACTCCATCAAAACCGGGCTAAAAATATCCCAAAATTAATCAAACAAATTGAAGAAATATTGACCCAACTTTCAATGGGCAATACCCGGCTTAAAATTGACTTGCAAGCCGGTGATGAATTCTACCCCAACGGACGGGATCAACTGCAATTTTTAATTTCATCCGACAAAGGACACAGTTTTGGCCCCTTGAAAAAAATTGCTTCGGGAGGTGAACTTTCCCGACTAATGTTGGCCGTCAAAACGGTATTATCGAAATACAAAAAATTACCGACCATTATTTTTGATGAAATCGACACAGGTATTTCAGGTGAAGTGGCACAAAATATGGGAGAAGTCCTTAAAAAATTGGCACAAAATATGCAAGTCATTGTTATAACGCATTTGCCTCAAATTGCTGTTAAAGGCGATACCCATTACAAAGTTTTTAAAACTTCGCAAGGCGATGAAATTTCATCCAGGGTTCAAAAACTCAACAAAGAGCAACGCATTTTAGAAATTGCACAAATGCTTGAGGGTAAATCACCCTCTGATTCGGCTTTAGAGCATGCCAAACACTTACTCGGATACTAATCTCCAAGCTTTTTTATAAAAAAACAGCCGCTTGATTGCGGCTGGTGTTTATTATAGATTTAATATCTTAGTTAAAATGAAAGCCTAAGTCGCCTGGAATCAATCCAACTCTTTGTGTACCAATAACTTGTCCATTACTCAAGTCGAAACCTGTCAAAGTACCTTCTTGTTGGTAATCTAAAGCATCAGTGATATATAACTTACCCTTATATGTTTCCATGTTATAAGCATTGCCACTGTAAGTTAAGAATTCGCCTGTAGGCAATGTTGTAGCTGTCACAGGCATCTTATACACTTTTTGGTTCAGATAATAATATAGATTATCGCCATCTAAATTTAAAAATTTAGGATGTTCCGTTACGGCAAAATCATATGTAGCTACCACATTAAAGTTATTATTTATGTCTATTTTATAAAGTTGGCCGGCTGTTTCATTACCAGTCCAAGAAGGCTCACCACCACAAAGTACCCATAAAAAGTTGCCTTTAATTACCATAGAATTGGGACGGTCACCAACTGTAATTACATTGGTTATCTGTTTCAAAATTAAATCATAAACACTGACTTTATGGTTAGTACCCCATGCACCTTGATGCGCAACAAATAAATAATCGGTATTTTTTACCATTTTTTCAGGGCCTAAGTCTACCGGAATTTGACCGGTAACTTCGTTACTATTGGTATTGACAATAGCCAAATAATCATCTGTTGTTACACTGGGGTCCCCCCAGCAACTCACTAAAGCCGTGGAGGAGCTGATAGTTTCGAAATAACGCGGATTGGTTAAACCACTGGCAATAGTAACCACTTTTTCCATTGTATTTGCTTTGGTTACTTCAATTTTGTTAGAACCTGTTACCACGATATAAGCATTATCGCCTGCAAAACCAATAGATTGTGCTTGATCACCCAAATCTACATGATTGACTGATTTGTAAATGTCATTTTCAACTTGCGACAACTTTTCATCGGTGAAGCTTAAGCTGGCATTGCCGTGCATAAATTGTCCTTCGTTGACCACAAAAATTCCTTTGTCAAAAGCACCGGTATTTTCATCGATTTTAGTTTTCTCACAAGCTGTTAAGCCTACAAATAAGCTGAATAATAAAAGTAAATTAATTTTCTTCATAGTATATGTTTTATAGTTTAAAATTTAAAATAAATTCATAAGAACGTCCGGGTAAAGGCCGGCTGGGAATAGTTTCGTAATAGGCATTTAACACATTTTTGATCCTGAAGCTAACTTGCCAATGCCGGTTAGTCTTAAAGGTCAAAGATAAGTTATGTAATTGATATGCCGGCAAAAATTTGGTATTACTTGTCGTAGTAAAAATACGTCCTTGATAATGAAAATGATAGGTAAAAAACCATTTTTTATGGTGCATAGAAAGGAGATTATTTCCTACATATTTGGGCATAAAAGGTAAAATCTTGCCGGTATTGTCATTACTTACTTTATGGTAGTTAAATTGTATTGTTTCAGCAAGATGCCATGTATGCGAAACGCTTTTCTTATAGGAGAAACTCACCTCAACTCCTTTTGATGTTACGGAAGCAAAATTTACGGGTTGCCAAAAATTATTTGAAATAGGAATCCACTTAATTAAATTGCCGGACTTAATATTAAAGATAGTAAGATGGAAGCTTAAAGAAGCAAAAACAGCATCATATCCCATTTCATAAGCATAACTTTCTTCGGGATTTAAATCAGGATTGCCACCGGGCTGCCAATACAAATCGTTAAAAGTGGGCAATCGGAAGTTACGGGAAAAATTGCCTCTAAATTGATGTTTATCCGATATTTTATATTCAAATTCGGCGGCGCCGGTAAGAGGAATAACTTGAGCAGAACTAAAATCTTTTCTCAATTTTAACCGGGTAAGTAAATGTGTGTTTGTTTTAGTCCAGATAGCATATAAAGCATAATTATTACGGATATGTCGTTGAATATGATCGCCTAAGCCAATTTGACGCTGCCATTCATTTCCTAACAAAATTTTATTATTACCCGCCAGACGCCAAATACTTGTATTTTTTATGATCCATTGTTGACCATGGCTATTACTATGTTCCGGCAATATTTTATTAAAATAATACCGGTATCGCTCATAAAGCCAAGCAGCATTAAAACGGTTTAAAAATTTTGATTTTTTATATTGTCCCCCTGTCAGCAAATACCGGTTATTGGTTTTTAGACGGGCATTTTGCGGCATATAAACTGTTCTGGAAGTTTCGCGGTCCCAATTGGCTATTTTAGATTTAAAATACCATTGCATATTTTTATGAATTTTGTACCCGGCAATTAAACCATAATCTATACCTTGATAAGCGCCATTCTCATTTTTAATTTTAAAACCGGGATAAGGATAATCATTTTTTGACTTTTGAAACTGGGATTTTAATTTTACATAAAATTTACCGGAGCTATTTTCAATTTGCAAAGCATTCACCATTGTCTCAAAACTGGCAATTTTACTTTGGTTTTGCAAATGAAAACCCGGCGAAAAATGTAAATTATCATCAAAAATAACAACGCCGCCTATGGCACCGCTGCCAAAACTGACACTACTGCCCCCTTTTTTTATATAAATGTTGCTAAATCCGGCCGGTGAAAAAGTATTTAAATCGGTTTGACCATTTAAAATAGAATTTACTGGTATCCCATTCCAAACAATTTGTGTATGTGCTGTACCGGTACCTCTTAAACTGATCCCCGCTATCATACCGCGACCATATTCTTTATAAAAAACAGCTGTTTTTTGCAAAAGTAAATCCGGCAAGGTTGAAGTTCCTGCCATACTATCTCGCAAACGCACTAAATGATAAGCTTTATGCCATTCTTTATCTGTCAGCGCATGAATATGAATCGAATCCAGGGCATATTTGGTCTGTTTGGGTTGCCCCTGAACAGAATTGAAAAAAATTAAAAGACAAAAGATAAAAATTACTTTATACATAATATAACAGCCCTTTCCGCCGAAGGATTTTTTAGTTTAAGATTTAGCAGGTCTCCTGGCTCGCGTCTTATACCGGGCCTTCCCATCTATAGACAGTGGCGTAAGATTCGGCATAAGCTATATAGCTCACAGTTGCGGGGACAGCTTAGGATTTTCACCTAATTCCCTTTTAATTTCATCCAAAGATGAAAACTAAATCTGGGCAAAGTTAATAATTTTTTTATCACTTTATAGCTATAAATTAACTTCAAGTTTTTAGCCATTTCGATTAATTTTTCTATTTTAGCTTAAAATAATCTGTCTTATGTATCTCGAAACCATCGGAAAATTTGCCTTGATGTTAAAAGAGGTCTTTAAACGACCACAAAAACCTAAAATCTTCTGGGAAAATTATTTTAAAGAAGTAGATGATTTAGGCATAAAATCCATTGGTTTAGTCAGTTTTATTTCTTTTTTTATAGGGGGGGTCGTTACCATACAAACGGCACGAAACTTAAATAATCCACTGATAGACAAAATGTATATTGGGTATGCCACGATCAAATCGATTGTATTGGAATTTTCTCCAACCTTTATTTCCATTATTTTAGCTGGCATTGTTGGTTCTTACATTGCTTCAACCATTGGCACCATGCGTATTACTGAACAAATAGATGCTTTAGATGTAATGGGAGTCAATTCCCTAAATTATTTAGTTCTGCCCAAAGTAGTCGCTGCCGTTACTTTCTATCCTTTTTTAATTACCATCAGCATGTTTTTAGGGGTGTTCGGCGGATGGGTCGTGGGCGATTTGACCGGTATGGTCTTGTCGCATGATTATTTAAAAGGCATAAGATACACTTTTGACAGCTTTGACATTTGGTATGCCCTGATCAAAACAGTTGTTTTTGCTTTTTTTATCGCTACCATACCTTCTTATTACGGTTATTATGTCAAAGGTGGCTCATTAGAAGTAGGACGTGCAGCCACACAAGCCGTTATTTGGACCAGTGTAAACATTATTATTTTCAACTATATTTTAACGCAATTACTTTTAAGTTAGATGATTGAAGTAAAAAATCTATATAAATCTTTTAATGGCAAACCGGTATTAAAAGGTATTTCAGCGGTTTTTGAAACCGGCAAAACCAATATGATTATCGGAAGAAGCGGCTCGGGTAAAACCGTTTTTTTAAAAACCATGCTGGGATTGATAAAGCCCGACAAAGGCATTATTTCTTTTGATGGCCGTATTTGGGATCAACTTAGTTTAGACGAACAACGACAAATAAGAAAGGAAGTCGGGGTTGTATTTCAAGGCAATGCCCTTTTTGACTCCATGACCATAGAGGAAAATATCAAATTTCCAATGCGAATGTTTACAAACTTATCCCCTGCAGAAAAAAAAGCCCGGGTGAATGAAGTATTGGCACAAGTAAATTTAGAAGGGGTGAATGATAAATATCCAGCCGAAATATCGGGAGGAATGCAAAAAAGAGTTGCCCTGGCACGCGCCATTGTACTGTATCCCAAATATCTTTTTTGTGATGAACCCAACTCCGGACTGGATCCTAAAACCGCGATCATTATAGACAATCTCATTCACGATTTAACCATCCGCTACAATACCACTACTGTTATTAATACCCATGACATGAATTCTATCATGGAAATTGGTGAAAAAATTATCTTACTTAAAGATGGACACAAACAATGGGAAGGTGATAAATCGCAAATATTTTTTACCGACAATCCGGATTTAAATGACTTTGTTTTTTCCTCCTCGTTATTTAGAAAAGTCAAAGAATTAGTACAAAAAGAAGGAAAATTTTAATAAACAAAGATATTATGTGGTTGGAAAGAACAGAACTTTTACTGGGTAAAAACAAATTGGAAAAATTAAAAAAAGCCCATGTTTTAGTTGTCGGATTGGGTGGAGTCGGCTCATTTGCCGCTGAATTTTTGGCACGCAGCGGCGTAGGAAAATTGAGTATTGCCGATGGTGACACCATAGACCTTACCAATATCAACCGGCAATTACCTGCATTGCATTCCACTATTGGTCAAGCAAAAACAAGTCTTATGGCACAAAGACTTATAGATATTAATCCTGATCTTAAACTAAATATTATTGAACGTTTTTTAAATCCGGAAGATTTTGATAATTTACTCACGCAAAATCATTACGATTACATTATTGATGCCATTGATAGCGTTTCACCCAAAATTTATCTTATTTTGGCGGCCAAACGCCATAAAATAAAAATAGTATCTGCCATGGGAGCGGGTGGAAAAATAGATCCTTCTAAAGTAAAAGTGGCTGACATCTCCAAAACCAGAGACGATTTTTTGGCACGTGTCATTCGCAAACGATTACGAAAACATGGGATTCAAAAAGGTGTTAAGTGTGTTTTCTCGACCGAATTGCAAAATCCGCAGGCTTTACAAATGACAGAAAACACCGGTTTTAAAAAGTCACATTATGGCACTATCAGTTATATGCCTGCTTTATTTGGCCTGCATGCAGCCGCAACGGTAATTAATTATTTAAGCGAAAAAAAATAAAAACTCTATTTTAAATTTATATGCACTTTTTGCAGATTTTTTTGAGGTGGTTCTTTCCATTTGATATTACAACCTATACTGGGCTTTTGTTCATCGTCGGGTATTATTTTCCCCTCTTGCAGTAAATCTAAAGCTTTCCGCAAATCTTTTCCATTATTAAGCTCGTTATTTTTTGGGGTGCTGGCATCCATACGTCCGCGGTATACCAATTCATCTGCCTGGTCAAAAACATAAAAATCAGGCGTACAAGCAGCTTGATAGGCTTTAGCTACCGCTTGTGTCTCGTCATAAAGATAAGGAAAAGTATAACCGATTTTTTTGGCTTGCTCTGTCATTAATTCAGGGGCATCTTGCGGATAATTTTCAACATCATTTGAACTGATTGCCACAAAACCAATACCCTTGTCTTGATAGGTTTTGGCAATGTCAACAATTTGATCATTAACATGCAAAACATATGGACAATGATTACAAATAAACATCACCACCGTCCCTTTGGGCCCCTTTATATCTTTAAAACTTAAAGTTTTTCCGGAGACGGTATCTAACAAGTTAAAATCAGGGGCTTTTGTTTTAAGCGGAAGCATATTTGAAGGAGTGGCTGCCATAATTTCTTTTTTGACGCTAAAATAAGGCATATTGCTGTAGCAGTCAAAAAAAATCGATATTTTTGCCTATTCATTTTATCTTTATGCAAAAACACGCCAATAAATATACGGCCCAAGCTTTGTCTGCGGTACTAAAAGCTGCGGATATTTCAGATATAGTTATTTCGCCGGGGTCTAGAAATGCGCCATTGATCATAGAATTTACCAATCAAAACTTTTTTCATAATTATAGTATTATCGATGAAAGAAGTGCAGCTTTTGTGGCTCTTGGCATGGCACAACAAACAGGTAAACCGGCTGTATTAGTATGCACATCGGGTTCGGCACTATTAAATTACTATCCGGCTGTAGCTGAAGCTTTTTACAGCCATATTCCTTTGATTGTGGTAAGTGCTGACCGCCCGCAAAAATGGGTTGACCAGGGTGAAGGGCAAACCATTAGACAGCACGGTGTCTTTAAAAATCATTCTTGGAAAAATGTAACCTTAAGTGAAGAAGGCATACCCGATGATATCGAAAAGATTAGAAAAGCAATTGAAACCGCTATTGAAAAACGGGGACCGGTCCACATTAACATCCCTTTTGATGAACCCTTATATGACCTTACAGAGGCTTTTGATCTTCCGTCAATAAAAATAAAAACAGAATTTGAAGATTTAATCTATCCGGTTGATTATTTAGAAAAATTTGAACAAAAATGGCAAAATTCAAAGCAGAAAATGATTTTGGTCGGACAACATAAACCCTCTGAATTTTTACAAGCACAATTAGAAAAATTTGCCCAAGATTCATCCGTTATTATACTCCATGAAAATATTGCCAATGTACAGCATCCCAAATTTATCGGAAATATCGATCAAGCTATTTTTAATTTGACCGATAAAGACTTAGCTCAATTTAAACCGGATATTCTTATAACTGTCGGTCGGAATTTGGTATCTAAAAAAATTAAACAATTTTTACGTCAACATAAACCTAAAGAACACTGGCATATAGAAAAAACCGATATTCCACCGGATACTTTTGAGTCTATGACACAACATTTCAACACCGCGCCCGAAATGTTTTTCAGTCAATTTTTGTTTTTGGTAAAACCAAAAGCCTCAGCTAATTATCAACAAAAGTGGCTAAGCTTAAAAGAAGAAAGGAAAAAACGACATCATAAATTTTTGAAACAAACAGGCTATTCAGATTTAAAAGCTTTTGAATTAATAAGCCAAATGATACCCTCACCCTATCAAATTCAATGGGGTAACAGTTCAACCATACGCTATGCACAACTTTTTGATTTTCCTGAAGGAACCCGCCATTTTTCCAATAGAGGAACCAGTGGTATAGACGGTAGTAGCTCTACGGCTATTGGGGCACACTTGAAAAGCAAATTGCCGGTATTGCATGTCAGCGGTGATATTTCTTTTCTATATGACAGTAATGCACTTTGGCAAAAATATACCCGACCAAATTTTAAAATAATAGTTATCAATAATGGTGGCGGTGACATTTTTAACTTTATTCCCGGTCCGGCTAAAACGCAAGCTTTAGAGGATTTTTTTGTAACGAAGCATCGTTATCATATGAAAAAATTAGCCGAAATGTTTGATTTTAATTATCAAAAAGTCAACAATTTACCCGGCTTGGAAGTGGCCCTAAAAGAATTTTTCGACCAAAACAACAAAGCAAAAATTTTAGAAATCGATACACAAAATATTAATAATGCTCAGATTTTAAAATCTTATTTTTCTTTTTTAGGCTAAGCTAATTTTCTTTTTTAATTGGAATTTTTTGCATACCATATTCTGTTAAGGCTGTTATGGTTAAGGATGGATTAACACCGGGATTAGCTGAAATACTGGATCCGTCAAACACATATAAATTTTGATAACCAAACACTTTATGATTTTTATCTATCACGCCTTCTTTTGCTGTTCTGCCCATACATGCCCCACCCAATATATGAGCTGTTGACGGAATTCCTGAGACAGATTCGGTAAATAAAACTTGTGGAATGGCACCAATTGTTTTAGAGAAAGACCGGGCAAAATTCAAAGCTTCCGGTATAAAAGCTGTAGGGGTATTTTTTTCCTTATCCAATCGAGAGCTAAGTCCAAAAAAAGACGTTTTTAAATGGATGGTACTATCCAGGTGTTGCATAAAAAGCAAAACAGTACTACTGGATGCAAAATCTTGTGTGAGTAAAATTTTTAATTTGACCGGCAAAGAAATTAAAAGTTTAAAAAATAATTTTAAATTACGCTTCCAAAAATTCTTGTCCTCAATCAGAGGCACCAGCAAAGTCCCCCAAACGCCACTACCTTTACCATAGCGGACCGGCTCTATATGACTATTCTTATCATAGGTCATTATAGAACCTATGGCAATCCCCTCAGACATTTTATTAACAAAGTCGCCCTTATAGACCGTCGAAAAAATTAAAGATTCGTTATTGGTTCTGACCATTTTGCCTAGTTGCGCGCTTAATTTGGGCAAGCGTTTTTTCTTCAATTTTAATAACAAAGGAACCGTTCCTAAAACACCACCAGCAAATATAACGGCATTTGCTTTAACCGATTTTTTTTGACCAAAATATGTGGTTGACCGTTTAAAAATCACTTCATAACCGTTTTCACCCGTATTATCTAAAGGTATAAGGTCAATAACCTTATGTTCGGCCAATATTTCAGCACCATTTTGCCGGGCAAGGTATAAATAATTTTTATCCAAAGAATTTTTAGCATTGTCACGACAACCGGTCATACAAGCGCCGCAAAATGTACAACCTGTTCGCGCAGGGCCTTTTCCCTCAAAATACGGATCATCTACCGTTTGGCCGGGCTTACCAAAATAAACACCTACCTTGGCCGGTTTAAAATCTTTTCCGGTTTGTTCAGCTATCTTTTTTAAAGCCAGGTCGGCAGGTCCCAAATAAGGATTGACCGAAGCACCTAGCATTTGCCAAGCAAGTTCATAATATGGTGATAGTTTTTCAGCCCAATCATCCAGGTCTTTCCATGATCCTTGCTTAAAAAAAGGCATTTTAGGTTTAGGTAAAGTGTTGGCGTAAACCAAAGAGCCCCCACCCACTCCTACCCCACTCATAATCGAAATATGTTTTAAAAATGTCAATTTTTGAATGCCAAACATTTTTAGTCCCGGAAGCCACAACCATTTACGTAACTGCCAATTATTTTTTGGAAAATCTTCAGGTTTATAATGTTTGCCTTTTTCAATGACTAAAACACTATAATTTTTTTCAGATAAACGCAAGGCAGAAACAGCACCACCAAAACCTGATCCTATTATGACAAAATCATATTTTTGTGTTTGAGGTTTCATTCAAAAATCCATTTTAAAATTTTTAATTTCCAAGCTTTATAAGGTGGATACTTAAATGGCGGTTCAAACCAAAAAGGTTTTTTGAGAACGCTTTTATAATGTGTAAAGGTGTCAAAACCGGCTTTGCCATGATAAGCCCCCATTCCACTAAAACCCACACCGCCAAAAGGTAAATTAGGATTGGTCAAATACAAAACACTGTCATTGACCATACCGCCACCAAAAGATAAATTATTGATAATCTTATCTACGCGCTTTTTATTTTTGCCATAGATATAACACGCCAATGGTTTAGATAATTTTTTAACTTGTGTCAAAATATTATCTAAATCGGTAAAAGATATTACCGGTAAAACCGGGCCAAATATTTCTTCTTTCATCACAGCATCTTCAAAACTGACCTTATGCAATATGGTTGGTTTGATGACTTTTAAGTGGGATATAATTTGACCACCATGATATACCTTTTCGTGGTTAACCAGCTGTATCAATCGATTAAAATTGTTTTGATTAATAATGCGGACATAATTTGGGGGTAAATTTTCTTTAAAAGAAAATTGCCGGTCAATTTCTGTTGCTAATTCTTTTAGAAAGTCTTTTTCAATGGGCTTTTCAACTAAGATATAATCAGGTGCAACGCAAGTTTGTCCGGCATTTAAAAACTTAGCCCAAACAATGCGTTTAGCTGTAATTTTAAGTGGCGCATCTTTTAAAACAAAGGTCGGGCTTTTACCGCCAAGTTCTAAAGTTACCGGGGTTAAATGTTTGGCAGCAGCTTCATAAATTAGTTGTCCGACACGTGTACTACCGGTAAAAAATATTTTGTCAAAACGATGGGATAAAAGTGAATTTGTTTCCGGCACCCCACCTTCCACCACATGAAAATACCCCTTGGAAAAGTTTTGATTTATTATTTGTGTCATCACCTTGGAGCTGTGTCCGGCTATTTCGCTCGGCTTTAAAATAACGGTATTTCCGGCAGCTAAAGCGGTCAAAGCCGGCAAAAAGGAAAGTTGATAAGGATAATTCCAGGCACCTATCACCAAAACATTACCTAAAGGTTCGGGAATAATATAACTTTTTCCCGGCCAATTGGCCAAATCTGTAGGAACACGTTTGGGCGAACGCCATTTTTTTAAATGATGTTTAATTAGTTTTATTTCATGATAAATAAGCCCTAATTCGGTTGTATAGGTTTCAAAAATTGATTTGCCAAAATCTGCATTAATTGCTTCATACAAACGCGCTTCATTTGCTTTTAAAACTTGTTTAAGTTTTGTTAACTGCGACAAAGTAAAATGAATATCTTTGGTTTGTCCTGATTGATAAAAATCTCTTTGCGCATTGACAACATCAGAATAAAGCATAAAATAAAGTTTTATCAAACTAATGTACTCTATTTTATCAGATAATCCAAAAGTTTTAAAGCAGCGAATAAATAAGGAATATTAAATACGTTTACCTGTTTTAATAGTCGCTAAAATTATCATAGAAACAAAAAAGAAGAAGGCCATCATTAAAACCGCTGATTTCATTGACCCGGTTAATGCTTCTAACAAACCGAAAGAAAAAGTGCCTAATACAATCGCTATTTTTTCAGCAAAATCATAAAAACTAAAATAAGTAGCATGTTGGTGGGTGTCATCAGGTAACATTTTAGAATAAGATGAACGAGACAAGGCTTGAATTGAACCCATCACCAAACCGACAAACCCACCTAAAATATAAAATTGCATTTCGACATCCGGATTATTTTTATCCAAATAATAAGCACTGATGGTAATACCAATCCATATTAATAATATAACTTGCAATGCCCTGATATTGCCGATTATCCTTGAAATACGCGAAAAACCTAAAGCACCGATAATTCCTACAATCTGAATGACTAAAATGGTCATAATCAGTTTGCCTGAATCTAATTTTAATTCTTTGCTTCCATATAAACCGGCTACATAAAAAATGGTTTGCGCAGCCAAACTATACAAAAAGAAAGCCACCAAAAAACGTTTTAAGGCTTTTTGATGGGATAAATTTTTAAAAACCTGTTTTAATTCAATAAAGCCTTTAAATAAATAACCTTTGCGTTTGGGTGGTTTTACATTATATATATTGTCGGGCAAAACATGAAAAGTGTATTGCGAAAAAAGCAGCCACCAAATACCAACACTTAAAAAAGAAATACGTGCCGGCAAAGTACCGTCACTAATGCCATACCATTCCGGATGTAAAATCATGGATAAATTAAATATCATCAATAACACTGAGCCGATATAACCATAGGCAAATCCCATGGCACTGACTTTATCTTGGTCTTCTTCCTCTGCAATTTCGGGCAAAAAAGCATTGTAAAAAACCAAACTGCCCCAAAAACCAATGCTGGCTAACACGCTAAACAGGATACCTAACCAAACGGTGCTTGGTCCCTTAAAGAAAAAAAGCATCATTGTCGAAAATGACCCCAAATAAGTATAAAATTGCATGAATTTTTTCTTATTGCCACTATAATCTGCAATTGAAGATAAAATGGGCGACAAAAAAGCAACTACTAAAAAGGATAAAGCAAGGGCATAACTATACAATTCGGTGTTTTTGAAACTAAAGCCTAAAAAATGCAAAGTGTCTTGCCCGTTTTGATCGGTAACTTTTTCGAAAAAAATGGGAAAAATTGCCGAGCTGATCACTAAGGCATAAGCAGAGTTGGCCCAGTCATAAAATGCCCATGCTTTAATTAAACGCTTATCTCCTTTTTTAATTTTCATCATAAATCAAAATCCCCAAAAGATTTTTTTTAGGGATTTCAAAGATATATAAAATTTTTAATTAGGAAAATCCACATGAAACCAACACCCTATTTATCAAAATTAACACCAAATTGTTTGGCTATTTTTTTGGCCTCAGGCGCCCATTTTCGTAAATTTTGCATGCGGTGTTCATTAGACGGGTGTGTGCTTAAAAACTCCGGTGGTTGCTGTCCACCCATTTTACTCATTTTAACCCAAACCTCAGCAGCTGCATCAGGATTATACCCGGCAATAGCCATCAGTATTTGTCCCATTTTGTCCGCTTCAGCCTCATGCGTCCGGCTGTAAGGCAGCATCACACCTAATTGGGACCCATAACCGTAAATAGCCATCCATTTTTTCTGATCCTCAGGGCTTGCCTTCCTGGTGGCTAATAAAGTTAAAATAGCACCCAATTGCTGTCCATAAGCCATACTCATTCGTTCGGCCCCGTGGTTGGCCAAAGCATGTGATATTTCGTGTCCCATTACAGCGGCTATTTCAGCATCTGTCGTGGTAACTTTTAGCAAACCATCATAGTAAACTATTTTACCGCCCGGCATACAAAAGGCGTTCATTTGGGGACTTTTAACCAAATTTACCTCCCATTGATACCCTGACAAATCTTTTTCCCAGCCTTTACTTTTATAGTAGGTTTTGACAGCTTTAATTAAACGGTTGCCAATTCTTTTTATCCGTTGGACTTGGTTGGCGTCCTTCGAAATTTCATGCGTCTTTAGAAAACCGTTGTATTGGGCAAATGATGCCGGAAAAATTTGTGAATTGGGCACCACATTAAATTGTTTTCGTCCGGTCATTTTGACGGTGGTACAAGAAACCAAATTAATCATTATTAAAATGATCGTAAAATTTTTAAAAAGTCTATTCATCCTCATTATATTTTAGCACAAAAATATAATTTTATTAAGAATTTACCAACATATGTGATTTAATAGCATCGGCAATAATTTTGATTCCCGGCTCAATTTCATTTAACTGCATATTTGAAAAAGCCAAACGCATATGGTTATTTTGCCTTCCATTTGGATCAAAAGTTTTACCGGTAACAAATACTGCCCCTTTTTTAATGCTGTCTTTTAAAATAGCCGTACTATCTAAATTTTGAGGTAATTTTAACCAAAAATAAAAACCGCCTTCCGGTTTTTGCCACAATACGTCTTTAGGCATATATTTTTCTAATGCCTCCGCCATTTGATCACGTCTTTGTTTATAAGCTATTCGAATCTTGTCAAGATAATTTGACAAGTAACCTTGACGCATAAATTCGTTGGCTATAACCTGGGTAAAATTAGGACTGCAAGCATCTATCCCTTGTTTAATTATTTGAGCTTTTTCATAAATAGATGGCGGTGCCAACAACCAGCCTAAACGAAATCCGGGGCCTAAAATTTTAGAAAAAGAACCCGTATAGACCACCTCAACGTCTGTTGTATCCAAACTCATTATTGGTTTGGTTTGTTTTTTTGCCTTAGCACTAAAATAAAGTTCGTTGTAAGCATCATCTTCTAACAATAAAATACCGCTTCCGCGAAGCAAATCTAACAAAGCTTTTCTTTTTTGCAAACTGTAAATAACGCCGCCCGGATTATGAAAATTTGGAATGACATACAACATTTTTGGCTTTTCCGATTGAATTATTTTTTGTAACACCTGTAAATCTATACCATCATTTTGAAGCGGTACACCTGTTAATTTGGCTTGAAATGCTTTAAAAACAGCAATACCACCAATAAAACTCGGATTTTCGGTCAAAACCAAATCACCCGGATCAATAAATTCCATCCCTAAAATATTAATAGCTTGTAAAGATCCGGTTGTAATCATTAGCCGGTGTGTATCAACCGGCAAGCCTTTCTGCTTTAAATATTTCTTTAAGCTTTTTATCAATGGTGGGTATCCGGCAGTAGGTCCATATTGAAAAGCTGTTTTTTTTAAGGCAGCAGGCAAATTCTGCATAATTTCATCGACTTCTTTTATGGGGAACAAATCATTATTAGGCATACCGCCGGCAAAAGAAATAACATCGGGACGGGTTGCCAATTTCATCAAATCCCGGATCTCAGATGAACGTATATGTTGAACACTTTGCGAAAAATATGGCATAGTAATATTTTTTAAAAATGATTTATATCGTTTAAATTTACAAAAAAATCTGCATCTTTAAGACGATAAAATCATTAATTATACATAAATATGATTCACCCAGCTCTTATTCATCCCAATAGTATTGTCGTTGTCGGCGGGTCTGACAATCCTCATAGTCCCGGCGGAAAAATTGTGGACAATTTGCTTACCCATCACTATGCCGGCGGCTTATACATTGTTAATCCTAAAAAGGAAAATATCAAAAATTTACCGACCTATAAACAGGTTTCTGATTTGCCAAATAATGTAGAATTGGCCATAATTGCCATAGCAGCTTCATACGTAGAGGAAACTGTCAAAATACTTACCGAACAGAAAAACACTAAAGCTTTTATTATTATTTCGGCCGGATTTAGTGATGCCGGCGAACAAGGTAAAAACTTGGAAGAAAAAATTGTTAAGCAAATAAGCAAATATGGTGGAAGTTTATTGGGCCCTAACAATATAGGTTTAATTAACCAAAACTATGCCGGCGTTTTTACCACGCCTGTCCCCTCATTAAGTCCTGAGGGCGTCGATTTAATTTCCGGATCCGGGGCAACAGCTGTATTTATAATGGAAGCAGCCATGACCTTAGGCCTAAAATTTAACAGCATTTGGTCAGTAGGCAACTCGGCACAAATTGGCATTGAAGAAGTTTTGGCATACATGGATGAAAATTACACAGAAGATAGTCCAAAAATTAAACTATTATATATTGAAAGCATAAAAAAGCCCAAAAAATTGTTGAATCATGCGCAATCATTAAAATCAAAAGGCTGCCATATTATAGGTATAAAAGCTGGCAGCAGCCGTGCCGGTAGCCGGGCAGCGAGTTCTCATACGGGCGCCTTAGCCAATTCAGATATGGCGGTAAAGGCTTTGTTTGAAAAAGCCGGTATAATCAGGGTTTATGGGCGGGAAGAAATGATTTATACGGCTGCTATATTACAATATGGCTTACCGCAAGGAAAACAAATGGCGATTGTAACACATGCCGGAGGCCCGGGTGTCATGTTAACAGATGTATTGGAGAAAAATGCTTTGAAAGTACCCGAATTAAAGGGCCTAAAAGCAGAAGAATTAAAAAAGAAACTTTATCCGGGGGCCAGCATAGCCAATCCTATTGATTTTTTAGCCACGGGTACCGCCGAACATTTAAACAGTATTTTAACAAGTCTTGAACAAGATTTTGATCAAATTGATGCAACTGCTGTCATTTTTGGCAGTCCGGGACTCTTTAAAGTTTACAAGGTTTATGATGTTTTGGCCAAACATATTCAGCAAAACAAAAAACCGGTTTATCCCATATTGCCTTCGGTAATAAATGTCGCAGACGAAATCAAATATTTTCATCAAAAAGGATACCCAAGTTTTGCTGATGAAGTCGTTTTTGGACAAGCTTTAACCAACATTATGAAACAAACTTATTCCACTATTTCTATTGATAAAAAAAAGTCCGGAAAAATTAAAAGACCGATTGAGTTCCCCCAAAACAATACTTATTTACCGCCTGAATTAGGACAAAAATTGTTAACAAAATTTGGGTTCCCCTTGACACCCGAAAAAATATTTACAGATAAAAATGAGGCTTTGAACTTTGCCAAAAAACATTTTCCGGTAGTGCTTAAAGTAGTTGGACCATTGCATAAAACGGAGGTTAATGGGGTGCGTTTAAACATTGATTCGGAAGAAGACTTTGATAAACATTATGAAGACCTAAAACAAATACCAGGTTGCAAAGGCATCATGGTACAAGCACAAAAAAAAGGCATTGAATTATTTGCCGGTATTAAAAAAGAAGCCGGCTTTGGCCATTTAATTTTATTTGGATTTGGAGGTATTTATATCGAAACATTAAAAGATTTTAAAAGTATTTTGGCTCCTGCCACTAAAACGGAGATAAAACAAAAGATAAAACAACTGCAATTGTATCCTCTACTGAAAGGCATACGTGGACAGAAAGGCATCAATATTGAAAAGTTTGTCAATTTGATTGAAAAACTGTCACTTTTAGCCATGGCTTATCCCGAAATTGAAGAGCTGGATTTTAACCCTATTTTGGCCGAAGGAGATGATATTTTTATTGTTGATGCCCGTATCAAAACCGGTTAATCAAATCTAACGGCAATTTATTTGACCTTTTCAATAATCTTCAATGCGAAGGCAATTAACAGAACACCGGCAGGAATAATAAGCAATTCATATAAACTACTTGATTGGAAACGTTGGAAATTTTCAATGATTAATTCTAAAAACAATAAAATTAATACCAAAATAACTATTTTGGCAATGATGATTTTTAAAGCGCCAAAATCATTGATATTTTGCAACCAAACCGGTGTTTTACTTTGGTCAACCGGTTTAACTTTTCCCACAAAAAGTTTATATATTCCAAAAGCTAAAATCATCATAGCCAAGCCAAAAATAAACATATCAGCAATACTGATTATTTCAATTTTGAGTCGTTTTAAATCGATATATTCATTTATATTTGTCAATAAAAACCATGTTTTGACAATCCCTTTCATAAAAAGAATTAAGGCCATTAAATATGTTCCTGCTACGGCCAAAATAGAAATACGCATAGACCGGTAAAAATAGGGCTCAAAATATTTGTCCATCCAATTTTTGGTTGAATTCGAACTATTTACAGTCGTATTATTTAACTTATCCATTAGTCTAAATTTTTATAAGCAGCAATTATTTTTTTAACCAGACGATGGCGAATAACATCCCGGTCATTTAAGTGAATTATATCAATTCCTTTAACGGGTTTTAAAATACTCAAAGCTTCTTTTAAACCCGATACTTGTTTACGTGGCAAATCAATTTGTCCCGGATCGCCGGTGATAATAAACTTGGCATTTTTACCCATTCTGGTCAAAAACATTTTCATCTGATTATGAGTCGTGTTTTGCGCCTCGTCTAAAATTACGAATGCATTGTCTAAAGTACGCCCTCGCATAAAGGCCAAAGGAGCTATTTGTATAATTCCCTTTTCAATATGGCTTTCCAGACGTTCATGGGGTATCATGGTACGCAATGCATCATAAAGCGGCTGTAAATAAGGATCTAATTTTTCTTTTAAATCACCGGGCAAAAAACCTAAGTTTTCACCGGCTTCAACCGCCGGTCGTGTCAATATAATACGTTTTACTTCTTTATTTTTTAAGGCACGAACCGCCAATGCAACACTGATAAATGTTTTGCCCGTTCCGGCCGGTCCCACCAAAAAAACCATGTCATTCTTACGGGCGGATAGTACTATTTTTCGTTGATTGGGTGTTTGGGGTTTTATCAATCTGCCACCTACACCATGTACAATTACTTCATCGTTGGTTACAAAGTCATGATATTCACTTTCATGTGTCATCAAAATTTGTTCGATTGTTTCTTTATCCAACCGGTCAAATTTTTGAATGTGTTGTAAAATTAAATCCAATTTTTGCGAAAAAGTATCTATAATTTCATCTTCGCCAAAAACTTTTAGTTGGTTTCCTCTAAAAATAATTTTAAGTTTTGGATAATGTTGTTTTAAAAAATTGATATTTTCATTTTTTACCCCACTGAAGACAACAGGATCAATGCCATTTATTTCCAACAAACGTTCTGCCATATTTTGTATCTTTGTTTTTTATTGACGATCAATCAAAATTAGTCATTTTCATCAAATAATCGTTTAAAATATGCCATTAATTACTTTGACGACAGATTTCGGCTTAAAAGACCCCGATCTTGCTCTTTTAAAAAGCCGGCTGATAAGCACATTTCCGAAGGCAAACATGATTGATATAACGCACAATTTAACTCCTTTTGAGACAGAAGAAGCAATTTATGTGGTACAAAATTCATTAAGCAGTTTTCCTGCCGGCACGTTTCATTTTATTGGCCTCGATAGTGAAACAAATCCTGTAAAAAAACCGGTGTTATCTATCCTGAACAATCAATATTTCTTGTCAAATGACGTGGCATTGATCGAAACAGCTTTCGCTGGGTTTGCGCCCCAACATTATGCTTTACCATTTAAAACGATTGATCGTTTTTTAACCCCCCATATGCTGGCAGCCAAAAAAATATTAAATGGCGAAAAACCGGAGAATATCGGCCAAAAAATTTCAAAAATTGCCCCTATATCTTTATCTAAACCAATGACCAAAACTGATCCTGCTTCTGGCCAAATTTCGCTCATAGTACCCAAGGTCATATATAATGATCATTATGGTAACGCTATTTTTAATTTGAAAAAAGAAGATTTTGAAAACTGGCAAAATAACAGGTCATTTAACATAAAAATCGGCCACCATGAGATTACGGAAATTGTCCGGAATTATTATAATTCATCTAATAATACCGACCATTTTTTGGCCGATGGACAAATTTTTGCCCGTTTCAATGATTTTGGTTATTTCGAAATTTTTATGTTTAGAAGTAATCATAAAACCGGCGGGGCTAATACGTTATTGGGGCTGAATAAAAATAAAACCGTATTGATAAATTTTAATTAATGACAAAGAAAGTTATAAAAAATCATGCTGCACTGATAAAGCATTTGACAGCTTGGGCCGGGACTTTTCTTTTGTTATTTTTTTTACGCAATCAACCGCAGTTGATTGAAAAAGTATATGCCCAAAAGTTGTATCCGCTTGTTGCTGTTATCAACAGGTGGATTATGCATTTCTTTTCCTTTTCAGTAGGCGATTTATTATATTTTACAGGTTTGGCCTATTTACTTTATCAAAGTATTCAACTTTTGTTAAATTACAGAAATCCCGGTTTATATGCCAAACAAATTTCCGGTTTTTTACTGAAAACCATTTGGATTTTTTACCTTTCATGGGGCTTAAATTATTACCGGCAACCTTTAGCCAAATTGTTGAAGTTATCAAAAACCAACTATACAGCGACACAATTGATTTCAGTGACGGACAGTCTCATAAAAAAAGCTAACCATTTACAAATTCAATTAACCCAAAATGACACTCTGGCAGTAGAGGTGCCTTACAGCATAAATCATATTTTAAACTTAACGGTATTAGGATATCAAAAAATTGAACCCTATATTCATGTCAAATATATGGTTCCTTGCCTCAAAGTCTCATTATTTAGTAAGCAAATTTCGTATATGCAAACCAGTGGATACTTTAATCCGTTTACAGGTGAAGCACAAGTCAATAAATTTTATCCAAAAGTTTTTTCACCTTCCATTGCCTCACATGAAGTGGCACATCAATTGGGCTTTGCACCTGAAAATGAAGCTAATTTTCTGGGTTATTTGGCTGCTACCCATCATCCGGATTTATATTTTAAATATGCCGGCACCATTGATGCCTTATATTATTTTTTGATAGAACTAAAGCGTTATGATTCATCAATATTCAAGCAAGATTTAAAAAAAATTAATCGCGGTATTTTAAAAAATTATCGTCAAGCACAACAATTTCAAAAACAATACCGATTTCCCATCAATTTTTCAAAAACCTACGATGCTTATTTAAAACTGAATAAACAAAAAAGTGGTATTCGTTCTTATAATGAAATGGTAAGTTTAGTAATAGCCTACTACTATCAAAAAAAATGACGTAAATGTTCATTTTTTTGTATCTTACCTGTTCATAAAACAATTCTGCATGATAAAAAAAATTATCTCTCCCTTTCAAAAATTTGTCAAAACCGAAAGTTTGGCAGGTATTCTCCTTTTTGGCGCCACTATATTAGCTATTATTTTAGCCAATACTAATTTAGCAGAATGGTATCACGGTATATGGCAGACCAAGTTGGGTTTTTCAATCGGTCCATTTCAATTGAAAAAACCCCTTATTTTATGGGTAAATGATGGGCTAATGGCTATCTTTTTCTTTTTAATAGGATTAGAACTAAAACGGGAATTATTAGCCGGAGAATTAAATAGTTTAAAAAAAGCCGGACTTCCCGTTATAGCAGCCTTTGGCGGGGTTATTGTCCCTATAATTTTATACTTATTATTAAATCACTCACCTGAAACAGCCAAGGGCTGGGGCATTCCTATGGCTACTGATATCGCTTTTGCACTAGCTGTCTTAATGTCATTGGGGCAACGGATCCCTTTAAGTGTAAAGGTATTTTTGACTGCTTTTGCCATCATCGATGATTTAGCTGCCGTATTGGTGATTGCTGTTTTTTATAGTCATCAAATCCAAATCTCATTATTGCTATTGGCTTTAGTGCTGATTATACTTTTAGCGTGGTATTTTCATAAAATAAATTTTAGCATAAGCCTTGGCTTAATAGTGGCTGTTATCATTTGGTTTTTGTTTTTAAAATCCGGTATTCATCCAACCATTGCCGGTGTATTACTGGCTTTTACTATTCCACTAAAAAAGAAAATTAGATTAAAAGCATATATAGAATCCTTACAATTTACCATACAAAATCTAACACAAAATTTGTCTACCGAAAAAAGTCCCTTATTAAATAAAGACACGTTACAATACATAAGTTATATAGACGATACGACTTCACAAGTACGGTCTCCCTTACAATATCTCGAAAATAAATTACACGGATTTATTGCTTATTTTGTTTTACCAGTTTTTGCGTTTGCCAATGCCGGAATTAGCCTAACCAACGGGCAAGACTTCAATATCAACTTGGCCAAAACTATTGCCATAGCCTTGTTTTTAGGCAAATTTTTAGGGGTCAGTATATTTACTTTAACCGGCCTTAAATTAAAAATTATCAGTTTGCCGCAAAATATGACCTTTAAACACATTATAGGTATAGCCGCTATTTCGGGCATTGGTTTTACCATGTCTATGTTTATAGCCAATTTGGCTTTTGCTGGAAACAACTTTTTAATAGATTCTGCCAAAATAGGCATTGTCGCCGGCTCACTTATGGCAGGAATCAGCGGCTATTTGATTTTAAGGTTTTGGAAATAAAATAAATTTCCCAAATTTAAATATCTCACGCACATTTTTTAATAAATTTGTTTAAATAAAATGCGTTTTTATGAAGCAAAGCACAGATTATTCACCGGAAGAACAAAAGCAAATTAATGCTGCTTTTAATGACTTGTTACATTCGAGCTATCAAAAAATAGATGAAAAGGAACAAGCCTTGATAAAAAAAGCTTATGAAGTGGCATTAAATGCGCATGATGGCCAAAGGCGAAAATCTGGCGAACCCTATATTTTTCATCCGATAAGTGTGGCAAAAATAGTGGCACAAGATATTGGTTTAGGGGCGACATCTATTGCCTCAGCCCTTTTACATGACACTGTTGAAGACACCTCGCTTACCCACGATGATATTCAAGAAATGTTTGGCGAAAAAATAAGCCGTATTGTGAGAGGCTTAACCAAAATTAAACAACTTAAACCGGATAAAGATCTCTCTTTACAAGCTGAAAATTTCAGAAAAATGATTTTGACGCTCAATGAAGATGTACGCGTCATTTTGATTAAAATTGCCGACCGTTTGCACAATATGCAAACTATGGATAGCATGCCCAAACATAAACAAGAAAAAATAGCCTCCGAAACTTTATATATCTATGCACCATTAGCCCATAAATTAGGCTTATACAATATCAAATCCCAATTAGAAGATCTGGGTCTAAAATATACCGAACCGGAAATTTACCACAAAATTGAAAGTAAAATAGAAGAATCCAAAGAGGAGCAAGAACTTTATATTGAAAAATTTAAAAATATCATAAAAAGTTCATTGATAAAAGAAGGACTGAATTTTGAAATTATCGGTCGATTCAAGTCAATTTTTTCTATTTATCGTAAAATGCGAACCAAAAAGGTCAGTTTTGAAGAGGTTTATGACAAATTTGCCATTCGCATTATTTACAAATCAGATAAAGCCAATGAAAAATTTTTGGCATGGAAAATTTATTCTATTGTAACCGACCATTTTAAACCAAATCCCAGCCGTTTGCGCGATTGGATTTCACATCCAAAATCTACCGGCTATGAAGCCCTGCATACAACGGTAATGGGACCCGAAAAAAAATGGGTTGAGGTACAAATCCGGTCCGAACGCATGAACGAAATTGCCGAAAAAGGCTATGCTGCACATTACAAATACAAACATGGCTCTAATGAAGAAATAGGTATAGAAGGGTGGCTAAATAAACTGAAAGATTTATTGGAAAATCAAGATGATAACGCAGTTGATTTTATTGAAGATTTTAAACTTAATTTATTTGCCAAAGAAATTTTTGTCCTCACCCCCGACGGCGATATTATTTCTTTGCCCAAAAATGCCACACCAATAGATTTTGCATTTAACATTCATACCGAAGTCGGGATGCATTGCCGTGGCGCAATTGTGAATGGCAAATTAGTGCAATTGAATTACCGCCTTCGCAGTGGCGATGTGGTTAAAATCATTACATCTCCCACCCAAAAACCACGTAGAAACTGGCTTGATTTTGTGGTAACAGGGCGTGCCAAATCCAAGATAAAAGCTTATCTGAAGCAAGAGCAAAATATGATTATTGAGGAGGGAAAAGAAATATTACAACGCAAACTTAAACAGCTGAAGATAAAATATAATGAAAATACGATCAATAACTTGGTCAATTTTTTCAATTTAAAAACCAGTAAAGATTTATTTTACAATGTAGGTGCCGGCATTATTGATAATAAAATGCTGAAAAATTTTGCGACAGCGCGCTCCAATGTTTTATTTGATTTTCTTAAGAAAAAACTAAGAAGAAAACCTTCTAATTTTCAAGTTACCAAAGACGATGTTACCCTTAATTATGACACCATTGTATTTGGCCCCGATGAACAACAATTAGATTACAAATTGGCCAACTGTTGCAACCCCATTCCCGGAGATGAAATTTTTGGTTTTACCACCATCAATGAAGGAATTAAAGTCCATAAAAAAAGTTGTCCGAATGCTTTAAGCCTTCATTCTAACTACGCCTATCGCATCCTTTCTGCCCGTTGGATCGATTCGACCAAACACGATTTTATCGTTCATTTAAAAATTACCGGCTTTGACCGTCCCGGAATGGCAAAAGATATCACACGACTCATTAGCGATGATGAACAATTGAATATGAAGAATATCAATTTAAAAGAACAAGGCGGTATTTTTGAAGGTAACATTGCCTTATATATCAAAAATACAGACCATTTGAAACAAGTGATCAAAGATCTTAAAAATATTGATGGCGTTGAAAAGGTGATACGGGTAGAAAAATTTTAAAATAAATCTTTATATTTAGCGTTTACAAATTAAAAAAATTACATGCGGCGGTTTCTTTTACTTATCACGCTTTATTTCGGCATATTAACTTACGGACAAATAGGCGGAAAAACCATTTTTAATTTTCTAAACTTGGCTGTTTCAGCCAAACAAGCCGCATTAGGCGGTAAAATATTTGCAGGTCTTGAAACCGATATTTTTCAGCCTACTTTTAATCCTGCAACTTTAAACAGGGGCTTGCAAGACCAATTAGGGCTTAATTATACCGACTATTTAAGTGACATTAATTATGGCAATATAGCTTATGCCCCTCACATAAAACATATTGGTCAAGTTTATACGGCTGTGACGTACATAAATTACGGCCGGTTTCAATATGCTGATGAAAATGGCAATAGAAATGGACATTTTAGCGCCGGCGAAGCGGCCGTTTTATTGGGTTATGCTTATCATTTCCCGGAATCTTATTGGCATATTGGTTTAAACACCAAATTTATTCTATCTAATTTAGAAAATTTCTCTTCGACAGGGTTGGCGTTTGATTTGGGCATTTTGTATCAAAACATCGAAAAAGGCTTTGATGTTGGCTTTGTGGCACGTAATGCGGGGTTTCAATTATCGACCTATCAAGGAACTCAAGAAAATTTACCTTTTGAGCTGGGGCTGACTTTGTCCAAAACATTTAAACATGCCCCATTTAAATGGTTTCTCAGTTTCGAGAATTTGCAAATACCCTCTATTGCTTTTATTAATCCAGCACATAATATTCAAGACCCGAATGGCAAGGTAATAGAAGAAAATATTACTTTTGCTGATCAAGTTTTTCGTCATACGATTGTTGGCATTGAACTTTTTCCCCGGAAAAAATTTAATTTGCGGGCAGGATATAATTTTCGTCGAAATGCTGAGTTGAGCCAAAAAGATCAGCGTTTTGGCAGTGGATTCAATTTTGGTTTCAGTCTCAATTTACGAAAATTTGAAATCAATTATGCTTACAGCAATTACAATTTTGCATCCGGGGCCAATTTTATGAGTATTACCTTACACCTAAATGAATTTTAGTGCATGAAAAAAAAGATTATTATCGCCATTGACGGTCATTCATCGACCGGAAAAAGTACACTTGCCAAACAAATAGCTAAAACATTAAATTATATTTATATCGATACAGGTGCCATGTACCGTGCCGTTACCTATTACGCCTTAAAGAATAATCTGATATCTGCAAATCATTTTGACAAGGATAAATTGATAAAAGATTTAGATAAAATAAAAATAGATTTCAAATTCAATCCGGATAAAGGTTTTGCCGAAGTATATTTAAACGGTAAAAATATAGAAACTGACATAAGAAAAATGATCGTTTCAAATTTTGTCAGTGACATTGCAGCGGTTCCTGAAGTACGTGAAAAGCTGGTAGCACAACAACGAGAAATAGGGCAACAAAAAGGTGTTGTCATGGATGGCCGGGACATAGGTTCCGTTGTTTTTCCTGATGCCGAACTCAAAATATTTATGACAGCCAAACCGGAAGTCCGTGCTGAAAGACGCTACAAGGAATTAAAAGAGAAAGGACAAAACGTCAGCAAACAAGAGGTCTTAAATAACGTTATCAAACGGGACAAAATAGATTCTGAAAGAAGTACATCGCCATTAATTCAAACCACTGATGCTATCAGAATAGATAATAGCCATCTATCCCGTGAAGAACAATTTGAAATGGTCCTAAACTTGGCCAAACAAAAAATACAAGATCATTCTAAAAAATAACTGTCTATACTTGGCGTTTATTGATAAAATTACGTTAAGTTTTATGTATTTTTGTCCTCTATGAAACTTAAAAAATTTATCCGGTCAGTTGTCGAAATGCCCCCCGAAGCTTTAGAAGAAATGCGACAAGCCTTTAAAACAGTAGTTTTACCCAAAGGTACGCAACTTCTAAGCCAAGGTCAAACCTGTAAAAAATTATATTTTATTGAAAAAGGATTGGCGCGTAGTTATTATTATAACGAAAAAGGTAAAGATGTTACGGTTTGGTTCTTTAGCGATAACAATATGATGGTAAGTGTCGAAAGTTTTTTTCAGCAAAAACCCAGTTTATATCAAATGGAACTGTTAGAAGACAGCACCTTACAAGCCATTACATATGAAGACCTGCAAAAATTATTTGAAAAATATCATAGTGTCGAAAGATTTGGACGGCTCTTGGCCATTGATTTATTGACAGATTTAGTGGAAAAATTAAATGCCATTCAATTTCAAACAGCGAAAGAACGCTATGCATTTCTGATTAAAAAATATCCTGACATTGCCTACCGAGCCCCCCTCGGTCATATCGCTTCGTATTTAGGCATTACACAAGAAACACTCAGCCGGATAAGAGCTGATATATGATTTTGATATAGGTCAAAAGATTTCCAATCATCCTGCACTAATTTTGCACGCAGTTATATGAAACATTAAAAATGTGCAAAATGAAGGATGAAAAAAAAATTATTATACTGCTTGTTTTCTTATTCAGTTTAGTTCAACCGGCTTTAGGTCAAAATTTTGATCCGGTTTTAAAACGGCTAATTCATAAAGCTGTTAAAAAAAACCATGATATAAAAATTAAATCCTACCAAATTGAGCAAACCCGGCTTGACCGGCAAAAAGCCTATAAAACATTTTTGCCACAATTAAGTTTAAATGCTTCTTATACCCATTTAAATGATGCTATTGTATTAGATCCGCAATTGCAATTGCTCTTACATGGCACCGAAAAATTGTTGATCAAAGAACAATTAGGCATTCCATTCAATGCCGCTTTACCTCCCGGTATCCCAACCACCGACATTCCACCGGTCGTTAAACAAAATAACCTTAAAACATCGGCAGATTTGAATTGGATTATTTTCAGCGGATTAGAAGCCACCTATGCTATTAAAGCAACCAAGCACCAAGAAAAAGCCCTGACATTTGCCCAAAAAATAGCCCAAAAAAATACGGTTAAAGAAATCATAGAAACATATGATCAATTAGCCTTGGTGGACGCTTCCGAAAATGTTTTAAACCAAATGGATGAACAGCTAAAGATACAGGAAAAGAAAGTCAAAATGGCTGTTAAAAATGGCTTGGCTATTCAACTGGACTTAAACCGGATAGCTTTAGCCAAACAAAATTTAAAAATTAAACGCAATGAAGTACAACGAAACAGAACCTTACTTCAAACCAAATTGGCACAATTAACGGGCGAAAAAATGTCTTTTATCAAACGACTTCATCCGGATTTAAAACCTATACTTTTACCGGTCAACCAACTTAACGGCTCAACAAAACCGGTAGAAATAAGTAGCTTGGAAGAAGCCGCTAAAGCCAAACAATATCAACAAAAAATGGCTTACAGCAAATATATACCCAAAATAGCTATAAAAGGCCACTATGAACTACGAGATAAAGATTTGTCTATGTTCGACCCAAAATGGTATATCGGTATTGGCGCCAAATGGCAAATTTTTGATGGATTAAAAGCTTACGATGATGCCCGTAAGACACAAGCAGAAGTGAAGATATATCAAGAAAAAATAGCAAATGCTAAAGAACTTCTGAATTTGGCCAGCCAAAATGCCGAACTTAACTATAAGATTGCGCTTAAACAAATTGAAATGCAAAAAAAAGCGGTTGATCTGGCTAAGCAAACCTACTTATTAGTCGAAAAACAATACCAAAACGGCTTGACCGATATAACAAAAGTATTATCGGCATTGACCAATTGGCAAAAAGCAAAATTTAACTTACAAAAAACTTATTTACAACAACGAAAAGCTGCAGCAGAACTTTTATATCGGAAAGATTTGTTAACTCAATTATTAAATAAATAAAAAATGAATAGGAGCCTTATGAAAAGAGCATTAAAATTAAGCTTTATCTTAATAATTTTAATAAATACAGCTTGTAATAACAACCACAAAATTACTGATTTGCGTGGTAAAGTAAAGCAAGAAACCATTTACCTGAGCAGTAAAGTGCCGGGACGTTTGGCACAAATTAAAATAAAAGAAGGACAAAAAGTACAAAAAGGCGATACACTCTTAGTATTGGACACGCCTGAAGTTGATGCCAAATATATGCAAGTGCAAGGGGCCGTACAAGCTGCCAAAGCGCAATTGCGTATGGCCTACAACGGAGCAACCCTTGAACAAGTTAAGCAAATTGACGGAAAACTTGAGGCTGCTCAAGCACAACTTGCCTATGCCAAAGCCTCATATCAACGTTTGCAAAATATGGCCAAAGATTCATTAATTCCGGCACAAAAACTTGATGAAATAAAGATGAAATTAAATATGGCCAAAGCACAAGTTGCGGCTATTAAAGCTAAACAAAAAGAGGTACTGAAAGGAACAAGAAAAGAAGTGATAGAACAGGCTAAAGGACAACTTAAAAGAGCTTTGGGAAAATTAAAGGAAGTAGAAAGTGCTATGGCAGAAAAATATATCATTGCCCCGCAAGATATGCAAGTAGAAACTATCAGCCTTAAAAAAGGTGAATTGGCCACACCCGGTTACAGTTTGGTTAGTGGATATTTGCCACACAAAACATACATTCGTTTGACTGTTCCTGAATCTAAAATTCATCAATTCAAAATCAATCAAACACTTGAATTAATAAATCCCTATACCCACAAAACCTTCAAAGGTCAAATTGTCGCAATTAAGCAATTACCAAGATATGCCGATATAACAGCACCATCCGAAGCCTACCAACTGACAGAATCGGTTTATGAAATAAAGATTATCCCCATAAATACAACAAATACGGATAGTTTATATCAAAATGCGAGCATCCTAGTAAAATAATGGATATGAAGACATTTGTTAAGTTATTAAAAAATGAATTTCGACGCATCTTTAAAAATGATGTCGTGATGGCCATTTTCTTTGGTGCCCCATTGGTTTACGGTCTTTTATTCGGCTACGTATATCAAAAAGCCAAGGTGACCAATATTCCCATTTTAGTTGTCGACGAAGACCAATCACCACTGTCAGATAAAATTATAGAGGCGTTAAATGACAATGAAACTTTACAGATAGCACAGGTTTTTTTTGATAAAAATGGGGTTAAAAATAAGATGATTAAAAATGCTTATGCTGCTGTAATTGAAATTCCGAAAGATTTTGAACGAAACATTTTACAAAAGAGATATCCTGAAGTCAATGTAGAATTGGATATGAGTAACATTTTAATAGCCAATTTTGCCAGTAAAAATATCCAAAAAGTTTTGCAAACACTCAAAGCCGGCATGGAAATAGAAAGCTTGAAAAAACAAGGGATGCCGGCCAAGCAAGCCCGTGAAAGTTTTGAAACTTTTAAAACCACTTATCATAAACTTTATAATCCAAATAGTAATTACGAATATTTTATGTTACCCGGTTTATTAGGGGCTATTATGCAACAGGTTATTTTCTTGGCAATGGCATTGGTGTTTGCCAGAGATTTTGAAGATGGTTACTTAAACCAACTTTTAAAAGTCAGTAAAAACCCTTTGTATCTAATCTTGTTAAAAGCAAGCCCATTTATTTTATTTTCTATTATAAATTGGGCTGTTTTAGGCGCCTTTTTAGCCTGGTTTAAAGTCGATTTAAACCTATACAATCTACCCATGTTGATATTGATAAGCTTATTGACCGGAGCAGCCATGCTTATTGGTATGCTGTTTTCAATATTAATCCCAAACCAATTAAAAGCAACCGAATTTTTGATGGTTATTTCGACACCGGCTTTTATATTAAGTGGTTTTACCTGGCCGGTAATGGCAATGCCCCATTGGGTTCAGATTATTTCCGGATGGATTCCCTTAACGCCTTTCTTAAGTGCCAGCAAAAAAATAGCTTTTTATGGTGGCTCACTGCAACATATCAAACCTGAAATTAATCAATTATTATTGATAAGTCTGATCTCTTTTACCTTACTTGTTATTAGTTTAAAATTAAAAATAACGCAGCAATTGCGAAAAAAAATGGAAAAGTAGTTTTTTTCATAGTTAGTTAAGTTGAAAAACGGGCTGGTCATGAAATTAACCAGCCCGTTTGTTATAATTATAAATTAACCCTTCATTTTTTTATCAACTTTTCTTAAAATATCTGCTTCTTTTTTAAGTGTCCTTTCCAAAATTTCATTAGCTTTAGCCACTAACTCAGCGGCTTTTTCTTTATTTTTCAAACCAGTGGCATTAATTTTTACATTATAATAAGCCCCATAAACTCCTGTTCTGGCACCCATGGCCCCCACAGCCGCATCTGAAATAGAAGCCGGCAAACCTGTTTCGGCCATAGCGTCCATAATTTCCATGGAATTAAAAGCTGTTTCCATGACTTTCAAAGGAATTTCTGTGGCATATAAGGTCGCTTCTTCAATGGCTTTTGAACGCATTTTTTTTTCGTCATCTGTTTTTTTAGGCAAACGAAAAGCTGACATAATTTTGTTAAATGCCCGTGTATCTTCATCGACCAAATGCATAAGTTTTTCTTTAAACTTTTGACCTTTCTCTGCCCAACCGGAATAATATTGCCATTTATCATCCCAACCACGTTTATGCGAAGATAAATTGGCTACCATTGTCCCTAAAGAGACCCCTAAAGCAGCCGTATAAGCAGCTATAGAACCTCCACCCGGAGCCGGTGCTTCTGATGCTGTAAGGTCGGCAAAATCGGCTAAGCTCAGGTCTACTAATTTTGAGCCTTGATCTTTTTCTAAAAGATACTCAATAATTTTTTCTTCAGGTTTGAAGGGTTTCAAATCATCTGCTCCTAAAGATTTGATGGCTATCAAAATTTTTTCGCGTTCTGAAATTCCCAAAGATCTTTGTTGCTTGGTTAAAAAATAGTCTGCAGCATCTAATAAGACTTTCTTCGGTATTAATCCGATTATTTCAGAACCCGTTACACGTACACCACGTTTGTCAGCAGCCTTAACCGTTTCATCAAAAACCAAATGTACTGGTGCTGCTTTTATGTCGGTAATATTATAAGAGACTTGGGCAATACCATATTCTTCTATAAACCAACCGATCCCTTTTACTCCTTTGAATTTTCCGGGAATCCTTACAGGTTGACCATTTTCATCCAATATTTTTTTACCCGTAATGGGATTACCTTCTCTTTTTATCCGGCCTGCTTCACGAATATCAAAAGCAATAGCGTTAGCTCTCCTGGTAGAAGTTGTATTCAAATTAATATTATATGCTACCAAAAAATCTCGTGCAGAAATAGCGATAGCCCCAGATTTTTCAACCGTCTCAGTCATTTCGTTGGGACCAAAATCCGGTTGCCATTCAGGATTTTTTAATTTTTCACTTAATCCTTCGTATTCACCTGCCCGTACATTGGCCAAATTTTTTCGTTTATCTTCCGTCGCGGCATTTTCATAAAAATAAACGGGGATATGTAATTCTTTCCCGACTCTTTCACCTAATTTACGGGCATATTCAGCTGTTTCTTCCATTGAAATATTGGCTATTGGTACCAAAGGACAAACATCGGTCGCACCAAAGCGCGGATGTTCACCTTTATGGTATCGCATATCTATCAGTTCTTGCGCTTTTTTAATTAAGCGGAAAGCAGCTTCTACGACTTGTGCCGGCTCGCCTACAAATGTAATAACCGTTCTATTTGTGGCTTTCCCCGGATCAACATCTAATAATTTTACCCCTTCTACCGTCTCTACTTGACGGGCTATTTCATTTATTTTTTGCAAATCGCGTCCTTCACTAATATTTGGCACGCATTCTATTAATTTTTTTGGCATGATAATATATTTTAAAGCCTAAAAATACATAAAATTAAACGTAAATAAAATGAAGTCGATAAGAAAAAAAAGGAAGAAAAAAGCTAAAATAATTTTTGGAAATGAGCAAAAAGTCTTATATTTGCAACCGCAATTCGTTGCTGGACCCATAGCTCAGTTGGTTAGTAGCACCTGACTCATAATCAGGGGGTCGCTGGTTCGAGTCCAGCTGGGTCCACTTTTTTTAAAAAAATTTTAACACTTTAAAAAACTTTCCTATATTTGTCGTGTTAAAATAATGTTTTTATGAAATTTTCCTTAAGTATTTTATTGGCTTTAATTTCTTCTATAGCTCTTGCCGGAAACAATAATCCGCCTACACCACATAGAGGTCCTGCTCCACCACCGGGTTTACCCATTGACACCCATATATTTGTACTTATTGGCATAGCTATTTTGCTATTAATTTTCTTAAGTAAAAAATTCGGTAACCATAAAATTAAAAAATCGACCTTTTAAGATCGATTTTTTAATTTTATTTGTTCAATTAGCCTCTGCGTTGACAAATCATGCGCAGATTTTTTATTGTCATTTATTAAATCTTGCAATACTTGCTTGGCTAATTTTTTTCCTAATTCGACGCCAAATTGGTCAAAAGCATTAATTTGCCACAGCCAAGCTTCCACAAATGTTTTATGTTCAAAATAAGCGATTAAACTCCCTAAAATTTCAGGTGTAATTTTATCCATTAAAATGATAGATGAAGGTCTATTCCCCTCAAAATTCTTATAAAGCACTTCGTTTTTTTCGCCTTTCATCAAAGCTTCAGATTGGGCAAGCATATTAGCCAAAAGGATAAAATGGTGTTCAGGAAAACGGGTCGTGCCATTTTCTTTTTCGGCTATAAAAGTAACCGGCACTTTTTTAGTCCCTTGATGTAAGAGTTGAAAAAATGAGTGCTGCGCATTAGTGCCGATATTTCCCCAAATAATATTACCGGTTTGCCAAGAAACTTTTTCATTGTTTAAACTCACTGACTTACCATTGCTTTCCATAATTAACTGCTGCAAGAAGTCGGGAAAGTACTTAAGTTTATCGGCATAAGGTAAGTATGCCTCGGTTTCATAACCGAAAAAGTTGTTATACATCATGGATATAAAAGCGCCTAATGCCGGAATGTTGTCTTTTAAAGGCGTATTTTTGAAATGTAAATCCATTAGATAAGCGCCTTTTTTTAAATCTTCATAATGCTGATAGCCGACGCTCAAGGCAATTGAAATACCGGCCGGACTCCATAACGAATAACGTCCGCCTACCCAATTCCACATAGGGAAAATATTATTGGGATGTATACCAAACTCCATGGCTTTCTGAACCTGCGTACTAACAGTGACAAAATGCTGAGCGATACTATTTTTTCCAAATTTTTCGATATATAGTTGTTGTACAGCTTTAGCATTGGTTAAAGTTTCTTGGGTAGAAAAGGATTTGGATACCACCAAAAATAAGGTAGTTTCTAAATCAATATCTTCCAATAGTTTATCCAATTCAAATGGATCTATATTTGAAATAAAGTATGAATTGAGGGAGGTACGAAAGTCATCTAAAGCTTTTAGCACCATTTTCGGTCCTAAATCTGATCCTCCTATACCAATATTTACAATGTTTTTTATGGGTTTTCCCGTGACACCTTGCCATTGGCCGGATAAAACAGTGTTTACAAATTTTTCAATTTTCTTATCCGTTTCTTTAATTAAAGGGATAATATTTTGCCCTGAGACCAAAACCGGTGTATCATTTTGTTGTCGTAGGGCGGTATGTAACACAGCTCTTTTCTCGGTTTTGTTTATCATTTCACCGGCAAACATAGAATTTATAGCATTCTTTAAATTCATGTCATTTGCCAAACTTATAAATTGGTTATGTAAATATTCGTCAAAAAAATGTTTTGAAAAATCGAAGTAAATATGATGAAACTTTTTGGCAAAACGATCTAAATGAGCCGGTGTAATCAGTGAAGAAAGTTGCTTCTCCTTCAGTTTTTGAGCATATTGATCAATCTTTTTCCATGCGTCTAATTTGGTTGGAATCATTTTAAATAAGTTTAAATACGTTCTATTTTAGCCCCTAACTTATTGAGTTTTTCATCTATAGCTTCATATCCCCTGTCAATTTGTTCAATATTATGAATAATGCTTTTTCCATTGGCAGCCAATGCCGCAATAAGTAATGAAACACCGGCGCGAATATCAGGAGATGTCATGGTGGTTGCCCTTAATGGATATTTATGATTTAAACCTATGACCGTGGCTCTGTGCGGATCGTTTAGAATGATTTGTGCGCCCATATCAATTAACTTATCAACAAAAAATAAACGGCTTTCAAACATTTTTTGGTGGATTAAAACCACCCCTTCCGCTTGAATAGCTGTGACTAAAACTATACTTAATAAATCGGGCGTAAAACCTGGCCATGGTGCATCTGCTACGGTTAATATAGAACCATCCATAAATGTTTGAATGCTGTAATGTTCTTGTGCGGGAATATGGATATCATCACCCCGGTGTTCTAATTGGATCCCCAATTTTTGGAAAACCCTCGGAATTTGACCCAAATTTTCCCAACTGACATTTTTAATGGTTAAATCAGATTTGGTTATGGCAGCCATACCAATCCAACTGCCAATTTCTATCATATCAGGCAAAACACGGTGAGTGGCACCATGCAGTTTTTTGACTCCATCAATACGCAATAAATTTGAACCAATACCGGAAATTTTTGCTCCCATTTTATTGAGCATTTTACTGAGTTGTTGGATATAAGGTTCACAAGCTGCATTATATATTGTGGTTGTACCTTCAGCTAATACGGCTGCTAATATTATATTAGCGGTGCCTGTTACGGAGGCTTCATCCAATAATAAATCGGCGCCCTTCAATTTATCAGCTGTTAATTTAAAAAAATGTTTATCAGCATCAATGTCCAATTTTGCCCCTAATTTGAGAAAACCTTCAAAATGGGTATCTAAACGTCTTCTTCCAATTTTATCACCGCCCGGCTTGGTCATAAAAGCTTTACCGTACCGTGCCAATAGTGGGCCCATAATCATGATAGAACCTCTTAAACCTCCTCCTTTGGTTTTAAATTCTTCAGATTGTAAATATGCCAGATTTAAATCATCTGCCTGAAAAGTGTAAGTTCCTTTGTCTTTCTTTTTAATTTTAACCCCCAGATTGCGTAAAATATCAATTAATTTATTAACATCAATAATATCAGGAATATTGGCTATTTCGACTTCTTGATCGGTCAACAATACCGCACTAATAACCTGTAATGCTTCATTTTTAGCGCCTTGCGGATAAATTTCACCTTTTAAAGGATGTCCACCTTCAATGATAAATGTGCCCATCAATTACGTTTTTTACGATAATTTTTTTGTTTATAATGGTTATTAGATTTACGTTTTTTAACCAACAAATTGGACTCACGTAATTCGTTTTCATCAGCTTTCAAATCTATTTTACCATCGGATAAAATACGTAAATGCTCAAAAATAACCGCATCACTCACTGTATCCTTATTCCAGGTCAGATAATTTTTTTTCATGTGATTGGCTATTGTTTGAATTAAACGCTCTTTTAATTCACCCTCTTCCCATTTTACTGCTTCATCAATCATTTTTTTAATAATATGGCCATAAAACCTGAATTTGTAACCTTTTTTAGGGTAGGGTAATTTTTCGGGCTTAGCTTTTAATTTTTCTGGGCTTGGTTTCGGGAAAGGAGAATCCACATCCAAATCAAATCCGGCCATAATGAATAAATGATCCCAAAGTTTGTGCTGAAAATCGGGCACGTCACGCAAATGCGGATTATGTTTGCCTAATAACTTTATAATAGCCAAAGCATTTTTGTTACGCTTATCACGGTCTTCAATGGTTTTTAAGTAAGCAACCATTTCATGAATGTAACGACCGTATTCCGGAATTACTAAAGGTTCACGGTCAGTGTTATAAACATATTTTTTATTGTTCTCAGTCATATATAAAATTTTATAAGGCCACTAAACCCTCAATATCTTCCATAGATTTATAACGGTTTATGACAGATTCCGGATTTTTTTCTTCTTCAACAATGGTAACACTGACGTATTTACCATTTTTAGAAAAATTTGTTTTTAATTCCTCAGGACGTTTTCCAAAACGCTCAGCTGCTTTTTGAATATTTTCTTCCTTGTTAGGCATAATAAATTTATACATATATTTGGCCGGCCATTCACTATTTTTTTCTAATTCTTCTTTAAGCCGATCATAAAAAGCTATTTTTTTTTCTTCGCTGTTTTCTTGAGTTTTTTGTTCTTTGTTTTCCATAATCAAAATTATACTTAATAAGGACAAATATACAAATATTATCTATGTTAAACATAAAGATGAGGGCCAATACGGCTTATCCCGATTAAGAAGTTGGATTATTAACTTCCTAAACGATTTATAGTCCAACTGTAATCCTTATGTAATTTGTATCTAATTCTGTCATGTAGCCTGTTAGGACGGCCTTGCCAAAATTCAATTTCAACAGGTTTCACAATATATCCGCCCCAATGGGGTGGGCGGGGTATAGTTTTACCTTCAAATTTACGTTCAAAAAAGCGAAAACGGTTTTCCAAAAATACTTTATCCGGTATAACCTGGCTTTGCGGCGAGGCCCAAGCACCAATCTGACTGCCACGGGGACGCATCTCAAAATAACCATCCGATAAATTTTCCGGTAATTTTTCGGCCTTTCCTTTTATAATTACTTGACGTTCTAATTTGGGCCAAAAAAATGCCAGAGAAACATGCGGATTTGCCTCTAGAGACCGGCCTTTTTCACTATCATAATTGGTATAAAAGATAAAACCTTCCCAAGTAAACTTCTTAAGTAACACAACACGGATACGTGGAAAACCATCTAAACCAAAAGTCGCTAAACTCATAGCATTAACTTCAATACAATCTTCATTAGCTTGAGCTTCATAAAACCAATCCCGGAACATTTCCATAGGATTTTCGGGAACATTTTTTTCATCTAAATTCCCTTTTTTATAATTGCGTCTGTAATGACTTAAATCTTCTTGCATGACATGAATGACTTTAAAGACAAAGGTATAAATTTTATGACAAGCAACAATTGATCTATTTTAATTGATTTAATAAATATTTTTTTTTACATTTGAAGAAAACACAATTTATGCTATCTAATGCATCCAAATATGCTATACGGTCCATCTTATTTTTAGCGGATAAGAGTTCAAAAGATAAAAAATTTGGCGCGAAAGAAATAGCCCATGAGTTGGAAATTCCCTTGTCCTTTGTAGCCAAAATATTACAAAAAATGGCCAAAGCAGGCGTCATAAGTTCTTCAAAAGGGCCCGGTGGTGGCTTTTATACCTCACCGGAAAATTTAAACAATAATATTCTAAAAATTTTAAGTTTAACAGAGCAAACAGACATTTTTGAAGGCTGTTTTTTGGGTTTGCCCCGTTGCAGTGATGAAAATCCTTGCCCCATACATCATATTGTTGCCCCTTTTAAAGAGACTTTATACACCAAATTTCAAAATCAAAGTTTAAGGGATTTTGCCATTGAAATCAAACAAAACGGTTCTTATTTGTCCTTAAAAGGCATAGATGTAAAAACAGATAATTTATTTAAATAATATTACCAACTGCCACTGGCACCACCGCCGCCAAAGCCACCGCCACCAAAGCCTCCACTAAAACCGCCGCCGCCCCAAGAGCTGCCACTGCCGCCACCCCAAGAACTACGTCCACCGCTAGAGAAAATAATAGGTCCCCCACCCGAACGCCAACCACCCGAATTATGACCATCCGAACTGCGTGACAGGAGCATAAATAATATAAAAATAAATAAAATGATCAACCATACCGGCACCTTATCATCATCCGGTTTTAAATCATTTTTGTAAGCGCCGTTTAGAATTTTTATAATATCATCTACCGCTTTATTTAATCCTTGATAAAATTGTCCTTGCCGGAAATAAGGAATCATATCCCGTGAAATGATCCGCTTAGACAAGGCATCAGTCAACCGGTCTTCTACGCCATAACCGGTCCTAATACTTATTTTATGATCATCTTTTGAGACTAATATCAATAAACCATTATCTTTGCCTTTTTGCCCTATCCCCCATTTATGTGCCCATTCCGTCCCATACAAATTAATATCATCATTAACTTTATTAATGGTGGCTATAACAATTTGTGTAGAAGTAGAATCATAGTATTTACTAAGCTTTTGTTCCAGCATCCGTCTTTCTTCCGGTGATAAAAGTTTGGCATAGTCATACACTGAATGAGATTTTTGCACAGACAAAGAAGGCTTGGACGGTAAACCATCAGCTTCAATTTTTAAGGGAGGAACCTCACTTGCGAACTTACTTTGTGCCAAAAAATCAAGGGGCAAAAAAAGAAGCAAAAAACTAAATAAAAAGCTATAATAAATTTTCAAAGTCATTAATTTTTAGATATTTCATCCGGTAATTCGTTAACATCATCGGTTTGATACGGAAAATATTTTTTTAATTTTTGACCGACTAATAATATGCCTTGAGCCAAGCCTTCTGCATATTGGCCTTTTTTAAAAGATTTTAAAACTGTTTGGTTAACATCTTGCCAAAAGTTGTCTGGCACAACTGCATTAATCCCTTGATCAGCAACAATAATCAAGGTACGATGATTGACATCAACATAAAACAACACACCATTAGAAGCTTTTGTGTTGGTCATACCTATTTGCTTAAAAACCTCCCATACATATGGTATAGAAGGTTTCTCAGTTTTTTTAGATTCTAAATGGACACGAATTTCGCCAGAGGTATTTTTTTCTGCTTCCTTAATAGCAGAAACAAGCTTCTTTTCTTGCACAGGTGATAAAAACTCTTCGGCTGTCATTTAAAATTGAACTTTTGGGGCTTTTTCGGCGCCTTTATCACTTTGGAAACGGGCCATAGGTTTAAAACCAAACATACCGGCCAGTATGTTTCCGGGAAATTTACGAATGTAAATATTATATTTATTGACGGCATCATTATAACGATCCCGTTCTACTTTAATCCGGTTTTCAGTCCCCTCTAATTGACTTTGAAGTTCACTAAAATGTTGATCGGCTTTTAATTCGGGGTATTTTTCTACTGTTACCAACAGACGGCTTAATGCTCCACTTAAACCCTGTTGCGCTTGTTGAAATTTGGCCAATTGTTCCGGTGTTATATTGGCCGGGTCTATTCTGGTTTGCGTTGCAGCCGCTCTTGCTTTTACGACAGCTTCTAAGGTTCCTTTTTCATGAGCCGCATAACCTTTTACAGTATTGACCAAATTTGGGATTAAATCGGCCCGTCTTTGATAGGCACTTTCAACCTTTGACCAGGCGGTTTTGGCATTTTCTTGATAAACGATACCAGTATTATAAAAACCGGCAAAAAAACGGTATAAAATAAAGGCAAGCAATAAAAGACCACCTAACGCTACTAAAATTTTCTTCATAATAAAAAGTTTAATTTTGGTAAAAATAAGAAAAAATTATAAGTTTTCTTTAATTTTTTCCAATTCTGCTTTAATATGATTCAGCCGGTCGATAACCGATAAGTTTTTTTTTATTTTTTGACGCGATGTGCGTAATTTCTTTTTGGCTCCTTCCAGGGTAAAACCTTTTTCTTTGACCAAATGAAAAATTAACCGAAACTGTTCCAAATCTTTTTTGGTGTATAAACGCTCGCCTTTGGCATTTTTTTTTGGCTTTAGAACAAAACTGAACTCTTTTTCCCAATAACGAATTAAGGAGGCATTAACTGCAAAATATTTGGCAATTTCCCCAGTGCGATAATATAATTTATCCGGTAAATCCATTAATCCAAGGACTGATTTTCTTCTTTTGCCATTTTGCGTAAACGGGCATACATTTCCGGAGTCAAATCATTGTAATAATAATTGATAGGATTAACTTTTTTGCCATTAATATGGACTTCATAATGGCAATGCGGACCGGCAGACAATCCTGTATTACCCACATAACCTATTATTTGGCCGCGTTTTACTTTTTGACCTTTTTTTACTGCCACTTTGCTCATGTGGCCATAAAGGGTTTCGTAACCGAAGCCATGATCAATCACGACATGATTGCCAAACCCATTGGCTTTCCAACCGGCATGTTTTACAATACCATCAGCTGTGGCATAAATAGGCGTACCGGTTTTAGCAGAGAAATCCATGCCCCAGTGCATTTTTCGTGTTTTCAAAATAGGATGTATCCGCATGCCATAACCGGAAGCCATTCTTTTCAAATCTTTGTTTTGCACCGGTTGAATAGCCGGCAAATGCGCTAGCATTTTTTCTTTATTTTTGGCCAATTTTACAACTTCGTCAAAAGATTTGGACTGTACAACCAATTGTTTTTCAATTTTTTCCGCTTCTTCCATTGATTTTTTTATCAAATCAGCATCGGGGTAACCTTCCAAATTTTTGTATAAATCCACTCCGCCATAACCGCCTTCCCTGACGTCGTCAGAAATAGGCTCAGCCTCAAAAATAGTCCGGTAAATATTGTTATCCCTTTGCTTAATATCATTCAAAACCAATTGAATTTTCTTGAATTTTTTATCTAAAAGTGTATAATTTAATTTCAAATTTTCATTTTCACGCATCAAATTCTTCTCGCGTGGTGTTAAAAAGTATTCATTAGATGATGAGAGCAAGATTAAGATTGTGCCAACTCCCACAATTATTCCGGCCAAGAAAATTGTCAGCCATTTTTTTGAAGATGTTTCAACTTGTTTATATGAAAGTGATTCAGGATCGTAAATAAATTTCCGTTTAGACATATTTTGTTTTATTTTTGTTGCCCTATAATGTAAGCTTATTATAATTACTTTCACATTATATAATGTGCAAATTTAAAAAAAATATTCAGATGAAAATGTTAAATTCAAAGCAGATTCGCCAAACCTTTTTAGATTTCTTTGCTTCCAAAGGTCATAAAATAGTGCCTTCGGCGCCTATTGTGTTAAAAAATGATCCTACATTGATGTTTACCAATGCCGGCATGAATCAATTTAAGGAATATTTTCTCGGTTATAAAAAACCACCTTATAAACGGGTGGCAGATACGCAAAAATGCCTTCGTGTTTCCGGTAAACATAACGACTTGGAAGAAGTAGGTTTGGATACTTATCATCATACGATGTTTGAAATGCTGGGGAACTGGAGTTTTGGCGATTATTTTAAAAAAGAAGCAATCGCATGGGCGTGGGAACTGCTGACAGAAGTTTATAAGATTAATCCTGAAAACTTGTATGTAACTGTTTTTGAAGGAGCTGAAAAAGAAGGACTTGAAAAAGATGATGAAGCCTACGAGCTTTGGAAAGAACATATTGCGGAAGAACGTATTTTGCTGGGAAATAAAAAAGATAATTTTTGGGAAATGGGAGCCAGTGGACCCTGTGGCCCATCCTCAGAAATACATGTTGATTTAAGAAGTGACGAAGAAAAAAGAAAAATTCCGGGAAAAGATTTGGTAAATAAAGATCATCCGGAGGTTATTGAAATCTGGAATTTAGTTTTTATCGAATTCAACCGTAAAGCCGATAGTAGTCTCGAAAAATTGCCTGAAAGACATATCGATACCGGTATGGGATTTGAACGCTTGGCCATGGTTTTGCAAGGAAAAAAATCAAATTATGACACCGATATTTTCATGCCACTTATAAAACAAATTGAAAATATATCGGGCAAAGAATATGGCAAGAACAAAACAACAGACATTGCCATGCGTGTCATTGCCGATCATATCAGAGCCGTTGCTTTTTCAATAGCTGATGGACAACTGCCTTCTAATACCGGCGCCGGATACGTTATCCGTCGCATATTGCGAAGAGCTGTCAGATATGGATTTACTTTTCTCGGTCTTAAGGAACCGTTCTTATACCAATTGGTCCCGACATTGGTTGAAATTATGGGTGAAGCTTTCCCTGAAATTAAAAAACAGCAAAATCTGATTACCAACGTCATTCGCGAAGAAGAACAATCCTTTTTAAGAACCTTGGAACAAGGTCTGGTCTTGCTAAATAAAATCATTGAAACAACAGACGGAAATAAAATACCAGGGGCCAAAGTTTTCGAATTGTATGATACTTTTGGCTTCCCGAAAGATTTAACTGCATTAATTTTAAGAGAAAAAGGACTGACTTTTGATGAAGATGAATTTATGGCCGAAATGAAGAAGCAAAAGCAACGTTCCAAATCGGCAGCAAGTCTGTCAACAGATGATTGGGTCGTGATAAATGAGGATAAAGATGAGGCATTTGTCGGTTATGATCAATTAGAAAGTCCGGTTAAAATTGTAAAATACCGTAAGGTTAAATCCAAAAAAGAGGGTGATCATTACCAATTGGTTTTTGATGTCACGCCTTTTTATCCCGAAAGCGGCGGACAAGTTGGCGACAATGGTTATATTGAAGATTCTAAAGGAAACAAAACAGAAATATTAGATACAAAAAAAGAAAATAATCTTATAGTACACATTGCCAAAAAATTACCGGAAAATCCGTCAGATAATTTCACCGCCCATGTCGATAAAGAAAATCGCGCTAAAACAGCGGCTAACCATTCAGCCACACATTTATTACATGAAGCCTTACGTGAAGTATTAGGCACGCATGTCGAGCAAAAAGGTTCGTTGGTCGCACCAACACATTTAAGGTTTGACTTTTCGCATTATAGTAAACTGACTGATGATGAAATAAAAAAAGTAGAAAATTTAGTCAACAAACGCATAGCCGAAAAACATCATTTGGTAGAAAAGAGAAATATCCCTATCTCCGAAGCACTTAAAGAAGGTGCTATGGCTTTATTTGGTGAAAAATATGGCGATAAAGTCCGTTTAATCAAATTTGGCGAGCATGCTGAATTATGTGGTGGAACGCATGTCCAAAATACGGCAGATATTTGGCAATTTAAAATTTTGAACGAAAGCGCTATTGCAGCAGGAGTGCGACGAATAGAAGCCATCACCGGGGAAGCAGTTAAAGATTATTACAAACAACAAGATGAACAGTTGACTGCCATTAAAAAGATGTTAAAACATCCGACTGATTTGCAACAAACCATTGCCAATTTGCAAGCAGATAATCATAGCTTAAAAAAAGAAATTGAACAGTTAAAGAAAGAGAAAGCACAACACTTAAAAGAACAACTGAAAAATGAATTTGTAACAATTGGCGATGTCAAATTTTTAGCTAAAAAATTGAATTTAGACAATGCAACTATTAAAGATCTGCTGTTTTCCTTGGGTAAAAATCAGCAAGATATCATAGCTATTATAGGATCGGAAGACAAAGATAAGGCAATTTTAAGCTTATATATTTCTAAAGAATTAGCAGAGAAATATAAGCTTAATGCCGGACAAATTATCAGAGAAATAGCTACTGAAATTAATGGTGGCGGTGGTGGTCAGGCTTTTTTTGCCACTGCCGGTGGTAAAAATATAGCCGGTATAAATAATGCCTTACAAAAAGCTAAAACCATCATTACGAAACAAATTTTAGACTAATATCAGCCTGCTCAATGCAGGCTTTTTTTAAATTAAAGAGTTTATGAACTTAATTATAGCCAGTACTTCTACTGTTTTTGGAGACACTTATTTGAATTACTTATCTGAAACACTTAAGAAGCATTTTGAAGAGGTAAATGAGTTAGTCTTTATTCCATACGCACGGCCAAATGGTATGAGCTATGTTGCTTATACGCAAATTGCCCAGGCATTTTTTAAGAGATTTAATATAAAAGTACGCGGTATTCACACTTTTGACGAACCTCGAATAGCCATAGCTCAAGCCCAAGGTATTTTTACCGGAGGAGGAAATACTTTTGTTTTGGTTAAAACTTTATATGAACAAAATTTGCTCAAGGTTTTAAGACAAAGAATATTAGCAGGAATTCCCTACTTAGGCACCAGCGCCGGTAGTAACATCACCGGACAGAACATGAAAACGACCAATGATATGCCTATAGTTGAAGTTCCTTCTTATCAAACTTTGGGTATTTTCCCATTTAACATTAATCCGCATTATTTAGATGCAGCTCCTGAATTATTGAAGCATATGGGCGAAACAAGAGATGTCCGCCTAAAAGAGTATTTACATTTTAACAAAATACCCGTTGTAGCTTTGCGCGAAAGAAGTTATATCCATGCAAATCAACATCAATGGCTATTAAAAGGTTCTAAATCTGCACGAATTTATTTTTCTTTGTCAGACATAAGAGAAATTGACAGCAATACCGACTTAAAGCCCTTGTTTAAAAGCTGAAAACACATTAACAAAATAATAAAACAAAATACTTATCTTTTTATCCTTAACTTACAAGTTTGAACTATCAAAAATCAGCGGTAACAAATCATGTAAAGAGTCAGACTTATATATTTTTCCTATTTCGCCCATAAAATAAATTTCGATCGGACTTTCTTGCTTTATTTCGTATTCTGCAATAGCCTGCCGGCATGCGCCACAAGGAGGAATTGGTTGTTCCAAACGATGATTCTCGGACCGCGCTGTTATGGCCATTTTCAATATTTTTTTATCGGGATATTGGGCGCCTGCCGACCAAATAGCGACTCGCTCGGCACACATACCGGAAGGATAGGCAGCATTTTCTTGATTATTACCTGTAACTACAATACTATTTTCTAACAATAAGGCAGCACCTACTTTAAAATGAGAATACGGGGCATAAGCCATCTCTCTGATTGCTACTGCTTGTGCCATTAAATCTTGTACATCAACGGGCAACTCGTCTATATTTTGATAAACACTTATTTCAGAAAATATCTTTATTTTTTCCACAAATTATTTTTTTTAGATAAGCCACTAAAGGGCATTAAAATATATTATTCAGTTTATTCTTCGGCCTTTTTCCCAGCTTTTGCAAAATCACCAATATTAAAGGTTAATGAAAAACGCATGGTGTTATCTAAAGGAGAACGTAGCGTGCCAACAGAAAACAAATAAGACAAATCAAGCATTAAATAATTATATTTAAAACCGGCTCCAATAGTAAAATACTTACGACGTCCTTTGATATCACTTTCATGAAAATAACCGGAACGCAAGGAAAACGAATCTAAGTAAGTGTATTCTACCCCTGCTGACCATTGAAATTCTTTCAGTTCTTCACTAAACCCACCCGGCGCATCAGAAAAAGATTGAAAAATACCGGTCATCCAGTTAACATTGTCATCTTTTCCTGCTACTATATTACCATTGGCATCTCTAATTGGGGGTGTTGGCACTAATAACTTATTGGTTTCAAGTGTTAATCCCACAGTATTATATTGATCCATTATAAAATCAAAACCGGCACCTAATTTTAAATTTGTGGGCAAGAAATCGCCCTCATCACTCCGGTAATATTTCATTTTAGGACCCAAATTTTGAATATTGAAACCTAATCTGTATCTTCCTTGAAAATCTTTAAAATCTATTTCATCCGAAATATAGTATCCATTGATATCGACTGCAAAACTTTTGGCTGCAGTAGCATCATTATTACCGGTTCCTAATTTTAAATCGGAAAAAATAAAACGCATAGCAACACCCATCGAATAATTTTTAGAAAGTTTTAAGGCATAAGACCCATCAATATAAAATTCATTAGGCGAGACGGTACCTGTATAATTTCCGGATATATCGGTCAAATCAATATCGCCCAAACCAAAGTATTTAATACTTACGCCAAAAGCACTACGGTCATTTAGCTTGTTATAATAGGTTCCATTTATTATTTTAATATCATTAACCAATTGACTTAAATAGGGTGTATAACTAAAACCAAAGCCCATTTTTTCTTGAATACGGACGTATTTGGCAGGATTCCAAAATTGAGAAAAAGCATCAGGTGTCGTAGCTACACCCATATCGCCCATTCCGGATGCTCGTGCGTCGCTGGAAACCAAAATAAATGGAACGGCGGTGGTAATAACCCGGGAATCGGTTTGTGCCCAAAAATGGGTCGTTATAAGCAAAGCTAAAAGACTGAAAGATAAATTTTTCATACACTATTTTTTTGAAGGATTACAAATTTACAATAAATAAGTTATAAGATAACTAATTTTTCTATTTTTTGCGCGGTTTTTCCCGCTTCTGTTCTAACACTTAATTTATATATATATACCCCTTTGGCTAACTTGTTACCATAATCATCACGGCCATCCCAATGAATACTTCTTTCGTTAAAACCTTCCGTATAAATAGTTTCTCTGTGTTGCCATACAAGTTTTCCACTGATGGTAAATACTTGAAGCAAAACCTCTAAATTCTCGAAAGGGTGATTATGATTAAACCAAAATTCGGTATAGTTAATAAAAGGATTAGGATAATTCAACACATGATCTAATTTTAAATCTTTTTCTTCAACTACTTGAAAATCAAGATTAGCTGTGCTTGAATTATTATAAACATCCCAGGCTTTTATATGTAAAGTATGCCAGCCCGGGCTTAAATTATACAAACGATATTTGACAGTGCCACGTTTATAGGTATTATTTTCCGTTTCATAAAAATCGTTTAAAATAAAAACCTCTGTCTGATTATCATCCAAATAAGCCGTTATATCATGACCAATACCTCCGGTCGTATTTATACCGTGTTCGTCAGACAAATCAAGCAAAAGATAAGGGTTGGGGTTTGTGATTCCGCCCGAGACAAAGTCTCGATCGTTCAAATAGGCTTTTATTTCAGGTGGTGTTTTATCTTCTTCGGCATTTTCATCTACGCCACCAACGATGATATTTTCGTCATAACCAATTTTTTCAGTAACGTCATTAACCGCATAAAAACTTAAACGTCCCTTTCCATATGTCAAATTAATATCTTTGGGAACTATAAATTCAAAACTAAATTTACCATTGACTATATCAGCTTTTCCTTGAAATAATTTTGCGCCAAGTTTTTTAAAATTCATCATAAACCCATTACCATCATTATCTAAAGTGTGCGTTTCGATATATTTATCAAACACTATCGGATTTATCGTTCCATTATATTGAGGTAACAATTGACCATTGACATCTTGAATCTCTCCTTTAATGATAATATGTTTTAATGCCTTAAGGGTATCAGTTGGTTTATTATTGACGGAAGTCAATACAATTTTAGGATTGGCAAAACCTAATTCAAAACCGGGATCGCCTAAGAAAGCAATATTGTATTTGCCTATGCCGGCATTGGTGTAAGTTTTAGCCATCCGCAAGGCTTCTGCCGGATTTTTAATAATATGCCCTTGCATAGAAGGTTCCAGACCAAACAATGCATCATAAAAATCTGTATTCATACTTTTAGCATTGGAAGTCCATATTTCGCGAATAGTAGAAACCATTTCCAATACACCGCCATCCTTTTTCCATATCATATGTTCAGCAGCTGTTTCTTTGACCGGATTGTCAAAGCGGGCAAATTCACAGGTCATCGTCGTCATCAGGGGCAACCGGTCAAAATTGTGTAATTTAGACACATCTTCCATGGTCAGCATCCGTTCGTGACTTAAGGCAACTTCATTTCCATGACCGATATATCCCAATATCAAAGTACCTTTTTCTAATTGATTAAACAGGTCTCTTTTAGCATCGGGATAACGGGCGCCGCCGGGCGTATTAATTTGCTGATATGCATCTTGATAAATTTTAGACAAATTAAATTGCGGATGAAGTTGACTGATTTTTTTTGCAATTGCTTCTGTGTTCTTTTCAAAGGCTATATCAAATGGATGACCCGGATCTGCATCGTCAGCCCAAAGTGTTATATAAGAACGCCAATTTTCTTTCGCATTAATAGAAAGATAATGCTTATATTTTTGATATAAAGTTTGTGCTTCGTCTGTATTTCTGACTAACAAACGTCCGACGGCAATATCGGGTTTTTCGTAACTATTGGCCAACAAACCTTCATTGTCATCCATCATGACAAAAAAGTCATCGCTACCCACGGAATTCACCAGATTAAAAGCGTCCAAACTTTCAAAAATAGGTACAATATTGCTATTTAAGCCATGACTTAGAATATTTTCGGATATTACATTTTTAAAATCATTGGAAGCATCACCAAACAACATGACATATTTTATTTTTTTAACCGGTAAACTCGCATTTTTATAGATATATTTTATAAAATTTCGAATGGCTGCAATATCCTGTTGTCCGTTGCCAAATTCATTATATATTTTTGACAAATCGGCTACAAAAACATTGAGCCCGTTTTGCCTGTGCATCTCAGCAAATTGTTCTGCTTTGGCATGTAAAAATGCCGGGGTGACAATCAAATAATCCACATCTTTAAATTGTCCTGTATGATAAAAAACTTCCCGATGTAAATTTTGGTTACTGAGCTTTGTATTGTCAGTTTTTGAAGGTGAATAGTAATCATCGGGATTAATAGCGATAAAACGCGGCTTGTTTTCTTGCAAAAAATTAAGATTAAAATTAGCCTGGTCATTGCGTACATAAGTTGGGTTAAAACGATCGGTAACCTCCCAAATTTCTTTTATTTTACCGGCTTGGCTAAACGAATAAGCCCCAATTCCCTGACGTCCATCGGCTTCGGGATTATAAAACGTAAATTGCTTACCAATATCAGTAAGCCGACAAAAAGCAGAAACATTAATATATTCCATATACAATTTGGCATCAAAGAAATTATTATTGTGATAAATAACTTGCACTGAAACCGGGTCGCCGGAAATAACTTTTTGATCAGCAATAAGCTTATCTGCCCCTACGGCATAAGTAGATAAATAAAAGTTTGCTTGACCGGCAGGTTGTCCGTTAATTAACGCAGACATACTGGTACCACTTTTATTGGTAGCGGCTTTAATTTCGTAATAAACAGGCTTATTCGCTTCTCTTTGTGAAAACTGAAAGCTAAAAGTTTTTTGGTTTTCAGTTGTCCCAAAAGGTTCGTCAAATATTTTGCGCCCCATATAAGTAAAAATTGTTTTGTCTTTTTCATAAAATTTCCGGGCTAAATAATCATCATAAATATTAGATGGCACACCGGTGGGCGCTTGATATGGCTGCATCCGCTTGCCCGGTTGGTCATCTATTTCAATGAAATAATTAGTTTCATTGGTATAAATATTCAAATTTGAATCATACTCATTTGACCATTCCTTATTGCTTTGGGCATAAAATAATATGTAATCTCCTGCGTCAAAACGACCGTCAGATTCTCCAATTACTTGAATGGCCACTTCTGAGATATCATCCGGATAAGGCAAGCTGTTAGCCAGCGGCATAACTTTTCCACCATTGCCAAATATTTTAAGGTTACGCGGATCAAATTGCGAGAGATTAATTCCGAGAGATTTTAAAAACTCGGCATCTATTTTATAAACACCTGTTTTGTCTATTTTAAAACGATACCAGTCACCATTAGCCAAATGGCTATCATAAATAGGTGAATTTAATTTTTTTCTTACTGATATTAATTGTGCAGGACGGTAAGATATATCAAAGGATTTTAGACGGTAAAATTGACCGTTTTTCTCAATTAAAGTATTTATTTCTAAATTGGCTAATAATTGGTCTCTGGCAAAACTATTATGCAAAACCGGTTTAAATTTATGGGGCAAAGCTTTAAAATTAAGCGATTGAACCCAAGTATTGGGAAGTGATTCAACTTGAATATTTTTAATTTGCACTTGTGCTGAATCAATAGGTGCTAACAAAGGCCAAACACTAGCAAAATATAAGTTGTCAGGACGATATTGAAAATTTTTAGATTGAAAAAAAACAATTTTATCCGGTTCTTTTACGGCTTCTGTCAAATCTATTTGCCATTTAATTTCAAAATGCTTTTGCTGGGCATAAAAAGATAGACTAAAAAATAAAATTATAAGGAAAAATTTTTTTTTCATAGAATTATACAACGTCAATATTCTTAAATTATTGCAAGATAATAATTTTTTGCAGAGCCCGAATGATTTTGTAATTTTGCTACAAAATATAAGTATATGAAGCCGTTGTTTTGTCGTTTGAATCTTATAGTAACAATTATACTAATAATTATTTTAACATCTTGTCAACCCGACAATAAATTAATTGTTGACGTATCAAAAATACCGGTAAATCTTCAAATTGAGCGTTTTGACACAGCTTTTTATGGTCAAAATCCTGAAAAATTACCAGGCTTAAAAAAACAATATCCCTATATGTTTCCGGCATATGTACCGGATAGTATTTGGCAAAAAAAAATGCAAGATTCTTTACTTCTGGATTTAAAAACAGAAGTGGATAGTATTTATCCTGATAATCAAAAATTTGAAGCATCCATAAAGGATCTTTTCCGTCATATAAAATATTATTATCCAAAATTTAAAGCCCCTAAAATTATCACATTGTATTCTGATTGGAACTATCTTAAAAAAGCTGTTTATCTGGATAGCTTGGAATTATTGACACTCGATAATTTTTTAGGAGAAAACAACCGCTTATATAAAGGGATTCCGGCATATATTAGGCAAAATATGACACCTGCTAACATTCCCGTTGCTGTAGCTAAAAGTATTATCGAAACTCAAATAAAACCGGCAAAAAGTAAAAATCTATTATCTAAAATGGTTAATTACGGTAAACAATTGTATTTTTTAGATGCTTATTTACCCCAAACACCGGACTATTTAAAGATAGGTTATACAGAAAAAAAAATGAAATGGGCTCAACAAAACGAAGAAGCTGTTTGGCAATATTTTATCGAAAATGACTTACTTTACAGTACCAAGAGCGATTTGAATAAACGCTTTCTTAATTTGGCTCCCTATAGCAAATTTTATACCGAACAAGATATGGAAAGCCCCGGCTATATTGGCCGTTATATCGGCTGGAAAATCGTGCGTTCATTTATGAAAAAAAATAAAGTATCTTTGCAAAAACTCTTACGCACTCCGGAAGAAGAAATCTTTAAAAAATCTAATTATAAACCTAAAAAATAATGGCAATTAAACATCAGAGTAAAGTTATATTTGACGTTGGCTTAGACGAAAATCGTATTCCTGAGAAAATCACTTGGTCTGCTGATGACGCTGGTATTAGTAATGAACCGGCTGAAGCTATCATGATTTCTGTTTGGAATGATGAGAAAAAAGAAACCCTGCGAATGGATTTATGGACCAAAGAAATGAAACTATTTGAAATGCGCGTTTTTTTCTATCAAACCCTAAAATCAATGGCCGATGTGTATCGCAAAGCTACAGGCGATGACAAAATGGCTGATACCATGTTGGACTTTGTCGACTATTTTCACGAAAAATTAGAATTAGACCAACAACGAGATAAATAATAATTTGCAAAATATTTTTTTGCAACTATATTAAATTTTATAACCAATGATTCAAGAAATAGATAAATATCTGGAAGAAGTTAAATCATTCGAAACCAAAGATTTAAAAGAATTGGAAAATTTTCGAATTAAATTCTTAGGTAAAAAAGGTATTTTAAATCAACTTTTTGCCGAATTTAAAAATGTGCCGAATGAAGAAAAAAAATTATTCGGACAAAAAATAAATCAATTAAAACAAGTCGCCACCGGTAAAGTACAAAGTATAAAAGAAAACTTGGAAAATAATCTTGAAGAACAAGGAAGCCAGTTAGATTTATCACGTCCGGGTTATCCCGTAGAAATCGGGAGTCGTCATCCTATTTCAATTGTTAAAAATCAAATAATAGAAATTTTTAAAAACATCGGTTTTAATGTTTCTGAAGGTCCCGAAATTGAAGATGATTGGCACAATTTTACAGCTTTAAATCTACCTGAATATCATCCTGCCAGAGATATGCAAGACACCTTTTTCTTGCAACAAAATCCTGATTGGTTACTGCGAACACACACATCATCCGTTCAAACCCGCTATATGGAAACGCATCAACCGCCTATCAGAACCATCTCTCCCGGTCGGGTTTACAGAAATGAAGACATATCGGCACGTTCGCACTGTATTTTTCATCAAGTAGAAGGACTTTATATAGACAAAGGCGTCAGCTTTGCCGATTTAAAACAAACACTACTTTATTTTACGAAAGAAATGTTTGGGAAAAGTAAAATACGTTTACGTCCCTCCTATTTTCCATTTACCGAACCGAGCGCCGAAGTAGATATATATTGGGGATTAGAAACAGAAACCGACAAGCGTATTACCAAAGGAACGGGATGGCTGGAAATAATGGGTGCCGGTATGGTCGATCCTAATGTCTTACAAAATATGAATATTGACCCTGAAGAATATACAGGTTTTGCCTTTGGTATGGGTATTGAACGTATTGCCATGCTACTATATCAAATACCGGATATTCGCATGTTTTATGAAAATGATATGCGTTTTCTAAGCCAATTTAAACCCATTATTTAATCATTTTCTTATTAAAAACTAAAAATGCCCGCTTTTTGGCGGGCATTTTAATTAAATCGGTTTAATAATCGTTTTATTTAATCAAAAGTTTGGTAGTATATACTTTTTGATCTTCAGAAATAATTTTAGCTAAATAAACACCGGTAGTCAAACGAACAGGAATAGTTATTTTTACATCATTACGCATCAACTTTTGCGACAATACAACTTGACCGGTTAAACTATACAAATTTATCTTTTCCAAATTTTGTTGTTGTCCATTTAAAATGATTACGGCATGCGCAAGTGGATTATAAAAAGTAGAAACATGATTTAAACTTAATTGTTCACTACCCAAAGTACTATTTTTGAAAGCCAATTCAAACCGGCCATCATAATTTCCGGCATTTAAAAATATTTCGAAATTTGTAGTGTCATTTATTAAATGATAACTATCATCAAATTGATCATAAATATATAGGTTACTAATGTCAGCCGGTAAATTTTCTGCTGCATCCAAAGTGAAACTAACTGTATCATCTGTATCCACAACTACTTTTAAAGGCAGATGTGTATCAGGTGTGATATGTGGAATGGCTTGAATAATGAAGGATCTTTGATTTATATCCCATGTCATATCAGCTCCCGGATGGTCAGCATCAAAATTAGGAGCATCCCAGCCTGTATCAATACCATCGGTCGCTTGGGGCCGGACCCCTAATAACAACTGACGGTGAAAATTAAGCGGTGTGTTAAATCCTAAACGAATATTGGTCAAAGCAGCGGGTCGAATAAACACACTATTGCTCCCCTCTTTTACAAATTTACGTTGTGCATTGTTAAAACTTATATTTCCGCCGTCATTAGTCGATTCTGACCAAACAAAAAAACCTTGCGCTACTGGTATAAACCTTTGGGGTGTTTTTGTGCCTACAGTTGTACTACCGGTTTGCCAGTCCGTTGCGGGGGCTCCGCCTGTTAAATTATAAGTCGCATAGCCTCCTTGATAACCGGAACCAAAATGGTTATTGCCACCGGTGTGTTCCCAAAAATATAAAGTACCGTTAAAAATGTCATTGGCATTGTTTCCGCCATTGGCAGATGAAATATTATCTTTAATAAACTGATCAGCATCCAAGGCACTGGGATAAGGGTTTCCAATTAAATAATCATGATTAGGCGAAATTGTTAAACTATAATCCCCATCATTTGGTGTTCCAGCAAAAGTCCAACTGTCATATTCGGTGGTTGAAGCACCATTAGCCGCATTTAGATTAGCATCCACACCTGGTCCTTTCATCGTATAGCCTTCTCCGGGGTTAGTGGTGCCATTTTGTTGCAAATGGTTATCATACCAGCCTTGATAGCCGCCATCCAATCCATTTTTAAAACCATAAACCCAATAAGCATTCAAAGCTACAGGATGAGCCGTTTGTGCCGGTAAATCACTGGTGGCATTTGAATTGCTGACAATTTGCACGTCCGGATATTTAGTTTGATCTATATTGTCGCCCAATGCGCCATCTTTAAGATACATCATTCGCCAAACACCACCTCTATTAACCGGAGCTGACCAATAATTATAATAATACTGATTAGTCGTTCCTTGTTGATCTACCCAAAGATATTGTGTTCCTGAATTAGAGGTGGTTCCAGTATGGGTTTGTACTAATTGAGCAGTCCCGATTAACCTCAAATCACCATTTAATGCGGCAGCATTACGCACGGTCAAAGACTGTCCATTAGAAACTTTATAATCAAAATCAGCAGCACCATTTTCAACAGTAATGTTGTTACTTTCAATTAAAAAATCTTGAATGACAGCATTATTGGCATTATTTATATACAAATTATTAAAATATGCAATGGCTGTTCCTTTTATATGTTGTTCAGTATTGCCACTAAATTCTGTTGTTCCCGAAGAAGTGGCATCCATAGTGCCATTATTCGTAAAATTACCCCCTTTAACGATAACTGTACCATTATTAGACCAAACGTAGCTGGTACCATTATCATTTAAAACATCAAGGTTATTAATATACAAAGTAGTTCCGCTACTAACCACCAAATTGCCTTTATTAACAAGTTGGCCTGTCATGATAAAAGTCAATAAAAAAGCAAAAAAAGAGATAAAAGTTTTCATAGGAACAATTTATTAATATCTTACAAAGATATGAAAAAAATTAAAATTCTAAAATTATTTAGAATTATTTTTCCATTAATCCCAATCTAAATGCACTTTAAATGTGTTTCTTAGCTTTGTCAAGCCCTGTTTACACAATTTATATGTTAGCACTGTTATTTTTTTTAATAAAAAAACACTGTAGCGAAATTAAAATTATTGAAAAATTATCCTTTTTTATTTTTATTTATATATGAAACGAATAACATCATCCAAACAATTTAAAATTAAAATTTCTAATTCACTTTTTAAACAAAAAATAGACTGCCAAGATAAGAAAGATAAAAGCAAGAATATGATTCCATTTGATGCTTTCATTTTTAAAAACAAGAATAGTAAATACAGAAAAAATGATTAAAGTAATAACCTCTTGTATTACTTTTAGCTGCACTAATGAAAAAGGACCGCCGTTCTCATCAAATCCTATTCTGTTTGCAGGAACTTGGAACAAATATTCAAATAAAGCAATTCCCCAGCTTATTAATATAACAGCGATCAATGGTAATTTTTGAAACCATTTCCATTCGGAGAATTTTAAATGTCCATACCATGCTATAGTCATAAAAGTATTTGATAGAATTAAAAGACCAATAGTCATTAACGCTTTATGTTTCATGAGATAATAATATTAATTTTGCAAAATTATAAACAATCTTTAATTGAAACTTCGTCTAATAAAAAAAATAATTAGTGCTAGTGAATGTATTTTATAAACGTATCACAATAAACAATAAAAACCGGCAAAAACAGCCGGCTTTTATCGTTGAGTTTATTTTGATTAATGATAATTAATCCAAATCAAATTTAATTCCTTGTGCCAAAGGCAAATCAGAACTAAAGTTTACAGTAGTAGTTTGTCGGCGCATATAAGCTTTCCAAGCATCAGAACCCGACTCACGGCCGCCACCGGTATCTTTTTCACCACCGAAGGCACCGCCTATCTCGGCACCCGATGTTCCGGCATTGACATTGGCAATACCACAATCGGAACCCATAGCAGAATAGAATTTTTCAGCCTCTTGCATATCTTGCGTAAAGATTGCCGATGACAAACCTTGTGGTACATCATTGTTAATGGCAATCGCATTTTCAACATCACCACTGTATTTTATCAAATATACAATCGGGGCAAAAGTTTCTTCTTGAACTATGTCAAAATGGTTTTCGGCTTCGGCGATAGCCGGCACGACATAAGTACCTGTCTCAAATCCCGGTCCTTCCAGTATGTCACCGCCAAAAATCATTTTACCGCCTTCTTTTTGCACTTGTTCAATAGCGTATTTAAATTGATTAACTGCGTGAATATCATGCAAAGGACCAACTAAAGTATTCGGGTCGAGCGGATTGCCTATTTTTTCCTTGATTTTTTTATAAGCATTGACCATTTTATCTTTGAATTCGTCATAAATATCTTCGTGCAAGATAATACGACGGGTCGAGGTACAACGTTGTCCGGCAGTACCTACTGTTCCGAAAACCGTTGACATCAAAGCCATGTTTAAATTGGCTTTTGGCGTCACGATAACGGCATTATTACCGCCCAATTCCAAAATGGTTTTACCCAAACGTTTACCGACCCGCTCGCCGACACGTTTACCGACAGCCGTTGAACCGGTCATCGACATCAAGCGAACCCGTTTGTCGTCTAAGAAGTTATCGCCCATTACAGACGACCGACCGATAATCAAATTAAATACACCTTCCGGCACATTATTATCTCGTAAAACTTTTTCTATAATTTTATGCGAGGCAATTGCTGTCAAAGGAGTTTTAGACGACGGCTTCCAAACCACCACATCACCGGCGGTAATTGCCAAAGCGGTATTCCACATCCAAACGGCTACCGGAAAGTTAAAAGATGAAATAATACCCACAATACCAAGCGGTTGATATTGTTCCATCAAGCGGTGCATGGGGCGTTCCGATTGCAAATTAAACCCATTCATGGTACGCGCTTGACCAACGGCAAAATCGCAAATATCAATCATTTCTTGTACTTCACCCAAACCTTCTTGATAAATTTTACCCATTTCGTAAGTTACCAAAGCGCCTAAATCTTCTTTGGCATCGCGTAACGCATTTCCGATTTGACGCACCACTTCGGCACGAACAGGCGCCGGCGTCATACGCCATTCTTCAAAAGCTTTTTGAGCCGTTTGCATGACTTTTTCATAGTCATCCATTGTAGCTGTTTTCACGGAAGCTATCAGTGATCCGTCCACAGGCGAATAGGAATTATTTATTTTTCCTTCGGTATCAAACCACTGCGTTCCGGTGGTAACCCCTTCGTTAATCTCTTTTAGGCCGAGACGTTTTAATACGTCTTGTATGTTGATTGTTTTGCTCATTATTTTGGTTTTTATTTTGTTCTAATTCTTGATTTAATTCTACAATAATTTGGTCAATATCCGCATCGGTAAAGCCTTTTTCTTTGCAAGCATCTTCAATGGTCCCCCAAATCGGTTCACCACAGCGGATACATTTAATGCCTTTGACACGCAAAAATTCTTCGGCATACGGATAATCCTCTACCAAATCTTCAATGGTCATATTTTTTTCTATTTCCATAACTTTATTTTTTTGTGTGGTAAAAATACAGTTTTTTATTGAAATATTTTTTGAGAACTGACAGGTTTAGCAAATTGTTTAAAGTCTATTTTATAAAAAATCCGCTTGATATAAAATATCCTTAAACTTATCTTTAATTTCTCGTGCTGCATCATAAATCATTTGTTCTGAACTTGGAAAAGCCATTCGTCTTTGTTGTAAAAAATCGAGATATTCCTTATCTATTGCACGCCTATCGCCGGTATAAGAGGCATAATGGTGATCAAAAATATACTTGCTTTGCAACGGAAATGCGTCCAATAACTGGCCGGAATGAAGGTCTTTAACTTCGACAATAGCTTGCAGATTAGCCGATTTGTATTGTTGAAACAAACGTAATTTACTGTGAACCTTAATCATTCTCGGAATTTTGATGGCATGTCCCAGACTATCTTTGACAATATTTCCGGCGGCATCTTTTTGGTAGGTGTAACCATCTTGTATCTCTTTTTCTTCAATAATTTCTTTTTCACGTTCTTGGTCGGGCGAAAGATTAATCCCGGTAAATTTTAAATTGATAAGATAATCATAAGAAGTATTGGGTTGTTTTTGCGCATCATAGTTTACCCAAAAATTGTTGGCGCCGTATGAACTAAAATTGAGCAACTCATCTTGAAGCCTGCGCGGAATAATTTTGTCTGTTTGGTTATCTATTTTGACCAACGCATAAGTCATTCCGCGCCGGTGGGCTGTTTTCATTAATTGTTTAACATCTTTATAGCCGGGTGCTATGCGATCAAGCTCATTAAAAACTTCATAAGCTTTTCTTATATCACTTTTATCCGGACGATTTAAAAGCGTTTTTGCTCGATGGTACAAATGCGCTGCCAAATGATTTTTGGCATCTTTTAAAGCCGGAGAATAATCAGTTAGATTAAATTTTACCGGTTGATGATTTTCACTTAAATACAAAGGTAAAACCGGTTTAATTTTTTCTTGACGTAAGTCTAATTTTAAATAAGTCTCATAAATCTGTCGCCATTTAGCCGGATTATCATCTATATTTAATTTATGTATTTGTGCTAAATCTTTTTCAACAGCTTTGTCATAGGCCAGTTTAAGGAATTTTATATAAGGGTCGGCACTTTTTTTCCCTTTTTTCTTTTTAATTTTTGCCAAAGCTAAATCTATCGCATGATCATATTGTCCGGCATATACATTTTGCTGAATCGTTTTAAGATTATTACAAGCAAACAAACTTGTTATCATCAGTAAACTAAAAAAAATATTTTTCTTCATATATCATTTTTTTCATGAAAATTCAAATTTAGTGCCATTTATGTTAAGAAACAAAAAAACCCGGAAATAATGATTTCCGGGCTTCTGTAAAAAAAATTGTTTCTTAAAAATAAAAAACCAAATCTATGGCCAAATGTTTCGGTAAAAGTTTCGTTGTCTCGGAAGCAGAAATATTTGTAAAGCCGAGGTGGTAAGATAGCCCCAAACCAATGCTGCCAAAATCTAAATCATACTCAGCACCGGCTCCGGCCATAAAGCTCATTCCAAAATTATTAATCATACTCATGGCATCGACTTCACTGCCTGCACTTTTTAATTTTGCCGCTACATTGACATCAAAAGTACCGCCAAAAAAACCGGTGATATGAACATTGTCGGTCACTTCTTTACTGCGGAGTTTAAGCGCCAAAGGCACTTCCAAGGTGGTAACAGACATATCAATATCATTCGTATCAAAGGCTTTACTGTGGATAAGCAAACCCGAATGTAAATAATAATTATCGGCAAATTGATAATCGGCCAAAAGACCGCCTTTCCATCCCAAACCACCAGATCCATCCGGATCGGTAACCCATTTTCCATCAACTTTGTGTTGGACTTTGTTAAAGTTGATAGTTGGCGCCAGCGTTAAACCTATTTTGAAATTTTGAGACCAAACCGACAGGCTTAAAAACAATGCTAGTAAGACACTTATTTTTTTCATATCTTTAATTTTTATAATTTAAAGCAAAGATGCATTTTTTTATTTAATTATACAAGATTATGCTTGATTGGAATACTGCAAAAAATCAATTTAAAATATATTTAAAACTCGAAAAAAAACTTTCGGACAACAGCATAGAAGCTTATTTGAATGATATCAACAAATTAGAAAAATATTTATCGACCTATAATCCGCCTGTAACCCCACTTGATGTAAACACCGGATTATTAACCGATTTTTTATATCAAACAGCCGATTTTGTCTCGCCCCATACCCAAGCCAGAATGTTGTCGGGTTGGCGGTTATTTTTCAAATATTTAGTGCTTGAAAATTACCTCAATGAAAATCCGGCCAGCTTAATAGAATCACCCAAACTTCCACGCAAACTTCCCGAAGTCTTAAATCTGAATGAAATTAACCGGATGATAGACACCATAGATGTTTCTACACCGGAAGGAGAACGCAACCGGAGTATTATCGAAACTCTGTACAGTTGCGGACTACGGGTATCTGAATTGGTCAATTTACATCTTTCTGATTTATATTTCGAAGAAGGCTTTATAAAAGTAACCGGCAAAGGCAATAAGCAACGCTTGGTACCTATTAATCCGACAGCACGCAAATACATTGAAATTTATCTGAAAAATACCCGCGCCAGTTTAAAAATCCATAAAGAGGCGACGGATATCTTATTTCTTAACCGGCGCGGAAAAAAAATGAGCCGTGTAATGATTTTTCACATAGTTAAACAAGCTGCCATAAAAGCCGGAATTAATAAGAAAGTCAGCCCTCATGCTTTAAGGCATTCCTTTGCCACACATTTATTAGAAAATGGCGCCAATTTGCGTTCTATCCAACTTTTACTGGGACATGAAAGCATATTGACGACCGAGATTTATTTACATTTAGACCGGCAACATTTACAACAAACCTTACAAAAATATCATCCTCACGGTCAATTTTCTGATTAGAATGTATATCTGACGGAAAAAGCACCGCCATCACCAAAGAAATGCGTGTAACCTATTAAATTAATGTAAGGCTTCCAATCAAGTCCTATGGAAATAGGCACTTGGGGGATATCATATTCCAGTCCGATAATACCATCAACCCCTATAACCGTATAGGTGCCGGTACCGAAAGTTGTATATTGTGCATCAAAAAAACCAATATGCGCACCATAGCCATAAAACCAGTATAAATCAGGGACATCCGCAATAGGTTGATGATATTCTAACAAGCCAACTAACTCCCATCCTTGCCAACGTGTATGCAAAATACCTTCAACAGCAGTATTCCGGGTAATAAAATTTTTATAAGTTAAGCCGTTATATAAACCACCTCGCAAACCAACAGCTTGCTTATAATCTTGTGCATCAACAGATAAACTTATCAAAAACAGACTTAATAAAAAGATTTTTTTCATCGGTATTTTTTTTTCAAAAATAAGGTTTATAAATACATTTTCAAATATAATGTCATTTACTTAAAACATTTTTTTTCTAAAAATATTTTATCTAACTTCGTCTTATAAACCTTAACCATGTCAAATAATTTAGTTTTACTGCAAAATGCTGATATTTTACAACGCCAAAAGATCATATTAACCGGTGTGAATCTAACTGTTAACCGCGGTGACTTTCTATACCTGATTGGTTCAACAGGTAGCGGCAAAAGTAGCTTATTAAAAACCTTATATGGTGAATTACCTTTAAAAAAAGGCAAAGGAAAAGTTATCGGTTTTGACCTTCGGCGTTTAAAACAAAAACAAATTCCGTTTTTAAGACGACGTTTAGGCATTGTTTTTCAAGATTTTCAGTTGCTTAACGATCGTAACGTTTTTGATAATTTGAAATTTGTTTTAAAAGCTACCGGTTGGAAAGACAAAAAAAAAATACAACAACAAATTGAAAAGGTATTGCTGCAGGTTGGCATGCTTGAGAAAATATACAGTCCGCCACATCAGCTATCGGGAGGAGAGCAGCAGCGTATATCTATAGCACGGGCTTTACTCAATGATCCGGAACTTATTTTAGCCGACGAACCTACCGGTAATTTAGACCCTGAGACCTCACAAAGCATTATGCAATTACTTATGCAACTTAATGAAAATGGCCAAACCGTTATGATGGCCACGCATGATTATGCGTTGATATACCAATTTCCGGCTGCAACTTATAAATGTGATGCCGGCGAACTTTATGAAGTAGAATTAGATTTAAGCGAATGATATCAGCCCTTATCCCCACTTACAATTATAATGTATATCCCCTTGTTAGAGAGCTGCACAAACAGCTTTCAAAAGCCGGTATTGAATTTGAGATTATTGTATTTGATGACGCCTCGGAACAAAGCTTTGAAACCGACCAATTAATTGCCGAATTACCCCGGGTTATCTACAAGAAAATGGCGCAAAATCAAGGGCGTCTTGCCCTGCGTTATCAAATGGCGCAAACAGCCCGTTATGATCAACTGCTGATGTTAGATGCCGATATGTTTCCCAAAGATCGCTTTTTTGTATTAAAACTTCTCAAAATAATGGAGAAACATCCGGCAGACATTTATTTTGGGGGTATTAATGTGCCGCCCAATCCACCTTCGGACGAGAAAATGCTGCGTTGGAAATATGGAAAACATCGCGAAAGTTTAAGTCTTGAAAAACGACGTCAACAACCCTATAAAAGTCTGCTTTGTGGAGCGCTATCACTTAAAAAAGCTGTTTTTTTGAATACAGCCAAACCTCTTTTGCCGATTAAAAGATACGGATTAGATGTTTATTTTTCTTATTTGCTCAAACAACAACATACCACAGTTTGGCATTATCAAAACCCGGTCACACATTTAGGCTTGGAAGCCAATATGGAATTTCTAAAAAAAACACGTGATGCCGTGGAGACTTATCATTTCCTGATCAGTCATAAAAAAATGCCGGCTGATTATATTAAACTGACGAAAATAGGGGAAAAAATAAAAAAATGGCTCCCCTACCCGTTTCGGAAATGTCTTTTTAAATGCAAAAAACCTTTTATAGAATGGCAATTGAATACTAAAAATCCATCGCTTTTTTTGTTTGACATTTACAAACTTCTTTATTATTTGCAACTCAAATAATGCTTATGCCGAAAATTTCTGTGGTAATACCGGTTTATAATAAAGCACCTTATTTAAAAAATACCATTAGCAGTGTGCTAAATCAAAGCTTCAAAGATTTTGAATTGATTTTAGTCAATGACGGTTCTACCGATCAATCCGAAGAAATCATACAATCTTTTTCAGACAACCGCATCATTTATATCGAACAGGAAAACCAAGGGGTAGCGATTGCCAGAAATAATGGGGCCAAAATAGCTAAAGCCTCATTAATTGCTTTCTTAGATGCTGATGACCTATGGTATGCCAATCATTTGTCAACCTTATGGCAACTTCAGCAAAACTATTCCGATGCTGCTTTTTTTGCCACAGCATATAAAATTAAATATAAACATTATCAAAAAACTTTTGCCTTAAATATAGCCGAAAAAGACATATTAATCGATAAATTTTACCAATATGATTATGGTCAAGGCTTATTTTTTGTCAGTAATTTTGCCATCCGAAAAAACATTTTTTTACAAGAAGGTGGATTTAAACCTAAGATTCATGCCGAAGACACAGAATTTTTTTTAAGGTTGGGGCTCAAATATCCCATGGCTTATAGCGCAAATGTCACCATGCAACATTTAAATGCTGCCAAAAACAGTTTGTTTGCCCAATATAAGTTAGCTGAAAAAGCCCGTTTATTAAATTTTTTTAAGGAGGCCAGTCAAAAAGATAAAGACTTAAAACGCTACTTAGATATTCATCGTTTTACATGGGCTATAGACTATAAAATAGGTAAAAATAAGCATAAAGCGCAAGAATTGATAAGGGAAATTTCGCCGCAAAACTTAAATTGGAAACAAAAACTTTTACTTAAAACCCCCGGGATTATACTTCGTTTTTTAAAATACGTACAGCACAAAGGCAAAAATTACGGCTTAAGTTTTTTTATCTACCATTCGCCTAAACAACAGGAAACTTCCCTTGCTCCATTAGCAAAATCAAAGCAAAAACGGCATAATTAATAATATCTAAATAATTGGCATCTATTCCTTCGGAAATATGTGTTTGCCCCTTGTTTTCTTCTATTTGCTTTACGCGGTAAAGTTTTTGAATAATCAAATCAGTCATAGAACTCACGCGCATATCGCGCCAGGCTTCGCCATAATCATGGTTTTTGGCTTGCATTAAGGTTTTGGCTTGTAAAATTTTATCATCATAAAGTTTAACAGCCTCTTCTAAAGACAAATCAGGCTGATTAGCCACACCCTTGTCTAATTGAATAAGTGCCATCGCTGCATAGTTTATGAGACCTAAAAATTCCGGTATTTCACTTTCATTTACTTTGTGTTCGCCACTCTCTTGGAGTTGACGAATCCGGGAGGCTTTGATATACATTTGATCGGTAAATGACGGCATACGCAGTACCCGCCAAGCACTTCCGTAATCTTTCATTTTATGAATAAAAATATCCCGGGCATGTTGAATAATTTGATCATATTGCTTTAAGGTTCGTTCCATTTAAAATAAAATTTACATTTTTTTAATAACGTAAGTGACAATACCCCAGACCATAAAGTCATTTTCTTCTGTCACTTCAATCGGTTCAAAATCTTGATTAGCTGGTATCAAAAAGACTTTACCGTTTTCTAATTTTAATTTCTTAACGGTAAATTCGCCATCAATAAAACAGACAGCCGTCATATTATTGCGGTATTCTAAAGAACGGTCAATAACCAAAATATCTCCATCATCTATGCCGGCATCTTTCATAGACAGCCCACGGACACGTCCATAAAAAGTCGCTGCCGGATGCTGAATAAGCTCTTTATTAAGATCTAAGGTCAAATCCATATAATCTTGCGCCGGCGAAGGAAAACCGGCGGCAATGCCTTCATTTACGTATGGCAAAGACAAACGGGTATGTGTATCGGCCGCATAAAAATCTATATGACGGGTAAAATGAACGGGGTATAAACGCATGAAAAAAAAATTATAAACAAAGATATAAAATTAAATAGCAAAATATTGAACCGTCATAACCATTTTTAGGACATGAGAACACATAGAATTTAAAAATGATAAAATCTTGTTGCATGCTTTTTAAATAATACCAATTTTAAATATAAAATAGATCAAAATGATTTGGTCTAATTTCAATACTACTTGAAAATAGTTCAATTTATTGGTCTAAATTGAAAATGTAATCGGCATAAAGTATGCTTAATCTAAATATTTCAATTCATGATCATTCCGGTTAATAATTACATAACCTAAACATTTTTTCCCTTCTTTATAGGCGATTAATAATCAAACAGCCTAAAGCCGAAAAAATTAATTATTTTTGCTGATTATGAGCAGACGAAAAAAACCCTTATTTAAAGATATAGAAATAACCGATTTAGGCGCCAAAGCTAAGGCCGTTGGACATGCACCTGATGGTCGTGTTATTTTTGCCCCCTACTTAGCCCCCGGTGATATCGCCGACATTCAAGTGACCAAAAAACGTAAAGCTTATTACGAAGGTAAGGCTGTTGAAATAAAAAAGTATGCTACAATACGTACCCAACCGGCTTGTACTTATTTTGGCACCTGCGGCGGCTGCAAATTGCAACATATTGATTATACACATCAAATTAAATATAAACAAAAAGAGGTGGAAAATAACCTCAAACGTTTAGGTAAGCTTGATTTACCCGAACATATAGAGCCAATTATGGGGTCGCCCGAAATATACCATTACCGGAACAAAATGGAATATTCTTTTTCAGCACGCCGATGGTTAAGTCCTGACGAAATAAAATCGGGAAAAGCCATTGACAATCCGGAGGGAGCCGGCTTTCATATTGCCGGTATGTGGGACAAGGTATTGGATATACAAACCTGCCATTTGCAAGAGGAACCTTCAAATGACATTAGAAATGCAGTCAAAGACTTTGCCTTAAAAAACAAAATACCTTTTTTTGATCCCCGTCACAAAACCGGTCTTTTGCGCACCTTAATGATTAGAAATACCACTATTGGTGAATGGATGGTTGTGTTACAAGTATATAAAAATGACCGGGCTGCTATTGAAAGCATTTTAGAACATTTAAAACAAAAATTTCCGCAAATAACTTCTTTGCAATACATTGTTAACGAAAAAGACAATGATTCTTTTTATGATCAAGAGGTTATTTTATATCATGGCAGAGATTATATCGAAGAAAAATGGGAAGGCTTAACCTATCGTATTTCAGCCAAATCATTTTTTCAGACCAATTCTGCTCAAGCCTTGCGCATGTATCAAAAAGTACGCGCATATGCCGATATTCAGCCTCACGAAACAGCCTATGATTTATATACAGGCACAGGAAGTATAGCCCAATTTGTAGCACGTGATGCCAAAAAAGTAGTAGGCGTTGAAGCAGTTGCCGATGCTATCAAGGATGCCAAAAAGAATGCCGAACTCAATAAAATTCATAATGTTGAATTTATAGTCGGCGATATGAAAGAAGTCTTTACAGCCGATTTTATCCGTCAACATGGCCGGGCCGATGTGGTTATTACTGATCCACCACGCGATGGCATGCACCCCAAAGTTGTCGAAAATTTGCTTTTTTTAGCCCCTGAACGAATCGTTTATGTCAGTTGTAATTCTGCTACACAAGCACGCGATTTGGCTTTGATGAAACAAGATTATGAAATAGTCAAGATGCAACCGGTAGATATGTTTCCGCATACCCATCATGTCGAAAATATTGTTTTATTAAAACGTAAACAAAATTAAATATCTATAACCATTTCTGTCAATGGACGGCGTACTTTTGGGTCAAACTGATGCCTATCGTCTTTAGCTCTGTAACCGATGGGTAATAAAACAACCGATGTCAGCCCATATTCTTTTAAACCTAAAAGACGGTCAAACTCTTGTGGCTCAAAACCACTCATGGGGCAAGCATCTATTTTTTCAATGGCACAAGTATTAATTAAATTACCCAGTGCGATGAAAGCTTGGTCTTTGGCCCATTGCAAAATTTCTGTTTTTGATTTTGCTTTAAAACGGCTTTTGAGCAACTCGCCATATTTCATAAAATGTTCTTTTTTATCTGGCATCGCTTCTATATTCAAATCGACAAATCGATCGATATCTTTTTCACCAAAATCTGTTTGAGCCGACACAACTAATAAATGTGAGCTGGTACTAATTTGTGGTTGATCAAAGGCGAATTTTTGCAAGTCTTGCTTCAAAAGTTTATCCTTTACCACCACCAAGCGTATGGGTTGCAAGCCATAAGAGGTCGGCGTTAAATTAAAAGCTTCTTTTAAAACAGCGAGTTTTTCATCGGTTAGTTTTTTGCTTATGTCAAATTTTTTGACGGCATAGCGCCATTTTAACATGTCAATGATTATGGATTTTTGAATCATTTGATAATTTTTTTGTAAATTTATAACAAAAAAATTATTTTTTTTAAAAAATTTACATTAAATTTGTTACATATACAATTTATTAGATAACAGAATTTTTAAAATTATTTTATGCTCACCAAAGTTTTTGCGGCTGCCATTTATGGTATTCATGCTCATCCGGTCACTATTGAAGTTAATGTAGATAAAGGTATTGGTTATCATCTTGTGGGATTGCCGGACAAAGCTGTCAGTGAAAGCAATTACCGGATAACGGCAGCCTTACAAAATGTAAATTATCGCTTGCCGGGAAAAAAATACATTATTAATATGGCCCCTGCTGACCTTCGCAAAGAAGGGTCGGCTTATGATTTGCCAATAGCCATAGGTATTTTGCATGCTACAGGTCAAATTAAAGCCGACCAATTGCAAAATTATTTAATTATGGGCGAATTATCTTTAGACGGTGGCTTACAACCCATAAAAGGGACTTTACCTATTGCTTTAAAAGCACAAGAGTTAGGTTTTGAAGGTATAATCCTGCCGGCCCAAAATGCCAAAGAAGCAGCCATTGTCAAAGGTTTAAAAGTTTATGGGGTCGAAAACATTTTAGATGTCATCCGGTTTTTCGAAGGCCAGGAAGAATTAGAACCCGAAGAAATAGATTTGGATGATTTGTTTTATAAACAATCAGCTACCCCTGAATTTGACTTTGCAGATGTTAAAGGTCAAGAAACAGTGAAACGTTGTCTTGAAATAGCGGCAGCAGGCGGTCATAATATTATTATGATTGGACCACCGGGAAGTGGAAAAACCATGTTAGCCAAACGCATATCAGGCATTTTGCCGCCAATGGAATTAGAAGAAGCCTTAGAAACAACTAAAATTCATTCAGTAGCGGGCAAACTCAAAACAGAGACGGGCATTATCAGCCAACGCCCTTTTCGAAGTCCCCATCATACTATTTCTGATGTTGCTTTGGTTGGTGGCGGGAGTTATCCGCAACCCGGTGAAATTTCTTTGGCACATAATGGCGTTCTTTTTTTGGATGAATTGCCCGAATTTAAACGGAGTGTCCTCGAGGTTATGCGACAACCACTTGAAGACCGTGAAGTTAACATATCGCGTGCCCGTTTTTCCGTTACTTATCCCGCCAGTTTTATGTTGGTCGCCAGTATGAATCCGAGTCCGTCCGGTTATTTTAATGATGGGGACCATAAAATGACTTCAAGTCCTGCAGAAATGCAACGATATCTCAGCAAAATTTCGGGTCCCTTGCTGGACCGCATTGATATACATGTTGAAGTTAATCCTGTTCCATTTGACAAATTGTCTGACGAAAGACGGGGTGAGTCCAGTCATATAATTAGAAAACGGGTGATGGCTGCCAGAAAAATACAAACTGAGCGTTTTGTCCATCATAAAAAAATACATTATAATGCCCAAATGAATTCAAAGGAGATAAGAGAATATTGCCGGTTGGACGCCTCCTCACTAAATTTGCTAAAAAATGCCATGGAAAAACTCAATTTGTCAGCCCGTGCTTATGATCGCATCTTAAAAGTAGCCCGTACTATTGCAGATCTGGAACAGATGCCAAACATTGAAAGTCATCATATAGGTGAGGCTATTCAATACCGAAGCTTGGATAGAGATGGTTGGATTTAAACCGGTAAAAATTTAATCATATTTTAAAACCTTTACAGGAGAAATACGACTAATAACCAACACCGGCAATAAAAGCATAACTAAAATAGCGAACAAAACGCCTATGTTTAATAAAAAAACATCCTTAAAAGTAATAAAAACAGGCGCTGTTTTTACATAATAAGTTTGTGGGTCCAGTTTGATAAAACCTATTTTTTTTTGCAGAAAAATTAAACCTAACCCAACTATATTGCCGATAAAAAGACCTATGCTAATAATATAAGCAGCTTGAATGAGAAAAATACGTTGCAATTTTCCATTTGTAGCACCTAAAACTTTCATAATGGCAATAAATTGGCGTTTATCTAAAATCATAACCAACATGGTCGTAATCATATTTAAACCGGCTATAAAAATAATAATCACCAAAATAAGTAAAATATTAAAATCAAACATCTTTAACCAATTAAAAATCAAGGGATACTTTTCAATAATCGATTGCGTATTTAAAGTAGAAGGTATAACATCATAAATTTCTTTCGTTTTTGTATCAATCTGATTAAAATCATCCAAAACCACTTCATAACCTCCAGCTAAGGTATCGGGCCATTTGTATAATTTTTGAACCATTTTCAAATCACCTAATAAGTAAGTTTTGTCAAAATCTTCAAAACCTGTATCATAAATACCGGCTATTTTAAATACGCGTAGCTGAGGCTTTTTAGCACCTTCTCTCAAAAAATAAGTGGCTATTTTTTGATTTACTTTCAGTTTCAAACGGTCTGCAGTCGTTTTGGACAAAATAATGCTATCATTCATTTTTACCCCAAAATGTGGAATTTTACCTTTTATCATATAAGGTTTAAATAAATCCCAGTTATATAAACTGTCCACCCCTTTTAGAATTATACCTTCAAAATCAGAAGCTGTCCGGATTATTCCACCAATGGTAGCATAGGCTTGGACATTTTTGATTCCCTCAATTTGCTCAAAATCCGGATAAAATTTTTGATGCAAGGAAACAGGGTTTAAAGTCAAACCTGATTCATTGGTATCATAATTGCTAATAATAATATGACCGGAAAAAGCAGAAATTTTTTCGCGTATCTTATGCTGTAAGCCAAAACCGGTTGCCATGGAAATTAACATTATAACCATACCAATGGCAATGGATATGATGGCAATTTTAATAATAGGCGAAGAAACCTTATTTTTGTAATCGCCGGAACTAATTAAACGCTTGGCAATAAAAAAATCAATATTCAAAATAAAAAAATTTATGCAAGTCAAAAATACATATTTATTAACGATTCTCCTACTCTTTATTTTTTTTTCATCTCATTGTCAAGAAACCGAAAAAAAAACTGTCAAACAAACCGTATCGATTAAAAAAGTCCTTCCGGGTGCCTATAATTTATCAGCTTATCTACCTCTTCTAAAAGGAAAAAAAGTGGCTTTGGTCGGCAATCAAACTTCAGAAATAAATGGAACGCATTTAGTGGACACATTGCTTAAGCGCGGCATCCACCTTCTCAAAGTTTTTGCCCCGGAACACGGTTTTCGTGGTCAAGCCTCTGCCGGTGAATTAGTGTCCAATTCGAGAGATTTAAAAACCGGTTTACCAATTATCTCACTTTATGGTAAACATAAAAAGCCAACTAAAGCCGATCTTAAAAATATTGATATAATCGTTTTTGACATACAAGATGTAGGAGTTAGATTTTATACCTATTTATCTACGTTACATTACGTAATGGAAGCAGCAGCCGAACAAAAAATTCCGGTTATTGTATTGGACCGCCCAAACCCAAATGCTAACTATATTGACGGACCTGTTATGAAACCCTCTTTTACTTCCTTTATCGGTATGCATCCTGTACCGGTAGTTTATGGAATGACTATTGGTGAATATGCCCGGATGATCAACGGAGAAAATTGGTTAAAAAACGGTTTAAAGGCGGACTTAAAGGTTATTCCCATTCAAAATTATACCCATAAAACAGTTTATCATTTGCCGGTCAAACCTTCGCCAAATTTACCCAATTATCAAGCGGTACGTTTATATCCATCTTTGTGTTTTTTTGAAGGAACAGATATTAGTGTCGGGCGTGGTACTGATTTTCCTTTTCAAGTATATGGTTCACCTTGTTTGCCAAAATCAGAGTTTTCTTTCACGCCACATCCAAATGCAGGAAGCAAGTGGCCGAAACATAATGGTGAAAAATGTTATGGAAAAGATTTAAGAAGAATTTCACCACCTCTTAGCCTTAATTTAAATTGGTTGATAAAAGCATATCATCAATATCCAAAAAGCAAGAAAAAACAATTTTTCAATAATTTTTTTAACAAATTAGCTGGAAATAACCGCTTAAAAAAAGCCATTATAAAAGGAAAATCTGCTAAACAAATAAAAATCGAATGGAAAAATGAAATAGAGAAATTTAAAGAAATCAGACAAAAGTATTTGCTCTACAAATAAAAAGCCAAATAACTTCTGGCTCGTCATTTGGCTTTATCCGGTTGTGCCCGAAACAGGAATCGAACCTGCACGTCCTTGCGGACACATGACCCTGAATCATGCGCGTCTACCAATTCCGCCATTCGGGCAATTTTTAATACTGCAAAAATAACAAAAAGCCCGCAAAATTGCGGGCTTTTATATGCTTTTTTATTATCAATTACAATTTAGATAATAATTCCAGTCTTTCCCAACGGCTGTTGATTTCTTCTTGCAACATGTTTTCCAACATTTTAGCCCGTTCCGGATTGGCTTTTTTCACACGGGCAAAACGTGCTTCTTTGTCGATCAATTCACTTACAGGAATATCCGGGGCTTTACTGTCCAATTGGAAGCGTTTACCGGCCGGTTTACGTGGATCATATCTAAATAATGGCCAATAACCTGAACGAACCGCCAAATCTTGATGATTAGCACCATCACCCATATCATAACCATGCTCAATACAGTGTGAATAGGCAATAATCATGGAAGGTCCATCATATTCAGCTGCTTCTTTAATTGCTTTTAAAGCTTGCTGATCTTTGGCACCACTGGCAATTTGTGCCACGTAAACATTACCATAAGCAACGGCTTGCAAAGCAATATCTTTTTTAGGAATAGATTTTCCGGCTACTTGGAATTTGGCACTGGCACCAATTGGCGTTGCCTTAGAGGCTTGTCCTCCGGTATTGGAATAAACTTCTGTATCTAATACGAGTATATTGATGTTTTCACCACTGGCAATTGCATGATCTAATCCGCCGTAACCAATATCATAAGCCCAACCATCGCCACCGAAGATCCAGATATATTTTTTACGCAAATCATCGGCAAGAACCATCAAACGTTTCGCATCGTCAGTATCGATGTCCTTAATGGCTTCGCGTACTTGTTTGATATAATCCAGTTGTTGTTCTTTTTGCGCTTCATCTGCTTCAGGATTTGATAAAATGGCATCGACCAATTCACTTCCAATAACGTCTTCCAAACGTTTTAATAAAGTTCGTGCGGTTTTTTGTTTCTCAGTCAAAGCCAAACGCATACCCAAACCGTATTCGGCATTGTCTTCAAATAAAGAATTTGCCCAAGCCGGTCCTTGTCCTTTTTCGTTGGTTGTATAAGGCGTCGTCGGTAAGTTACCACCATAGATAGATGAACAGCCTGTTGCATTGGCAATCAATGAACTATCACCATATAATTGCGTAACTTCTTTAATGTAAGGCGTTTCACCACAACCTGGGCAGGCACCTGAATATTCAAATAAAGGCTCTAAAAACTGTACGTTCTTAACAGTATTTAATTTTAATTTTTTACGGTCGTACCAAGGTAGTTTAACAAAATAATCCCAATATTTTTGTTCAACCGGTTGAACTTCCATACGCGGGTGCATATTAATAGCTTTGAAACCCGGTTCAGTTTTACTTTCGGCCGGACAAACAGCCACACAAAGGTTACATCCGGTACAATGTTCGGGATCCACTTGCAAAATGTAAGTATCAACACCTTCATAACGTCCTTTTAATTTGGCCGTACGGAATCCTTCAGGGGCATCTGCCAAAGCTTCTACATCAATAATTTTAGATCGGATAGCAGCATGTGGACAAATATGGACACATTTATTACATTGCGTACATAAATCTGTATCGTCCCAAGTAGGAACAAAATCGGCGATATTGGCTTTTTCATACTTAGAAGTTCCTAAGGGGAATGTGCCGTCCGGTTCAAATGCACTTACCGGCAATGAATCGCCTTCGCCGGCATAAATTTTGCCCAAAACATCTAATACATATTCCGGGGCATCTTCATGCATAACGCTTTCTAAATGACGGTTGCTGGTAACTTGTTTTGGATAATTAACTTCTTGCAAATATTCCAAAGCTTTATCAACCGCATTGAAGTTCATCTGAACAATGGCATCACCTTTATGTGAATAAGATTTGACAATGGCATTTTTAATTTTTTCAATGGCTTCATCTTGTGGCAAAATGCCGGAAATGGCGAAGAAACATGTTTGTAATACTGTGTTGGTTCTACGACCTAATTTTGCTTCAAAAGCCACACGTGAAGCATCGACAACATAGAATTTTAATTCACGATCAATAATTTCTTTTTGAATTTCCATGGGGAGTTGATCCCATATTTCATCAGCCGTAAAAGGAGAATTTAAAAGTAAAGTTCCTCCTTTTTTGGTGTTTTTGACAAAATTATATTTTTGAATAAAATTGAATTGATGGATAGCAACAAAATCTGCTTCATCAATCAAATAAGTTGAGTGGATAGGATCGGGTCCAAATCGTAAATGTGAAACTGTGCGTGCTCCGGCTTTTTTACTGTCATAAACAAAATAACCTTGAACATAATTATCGGTTGTTTGTCCAATAATTTTAATAGAGTTTTTGTTGGCAGAAACGGTACCATCAGATCCTAAACCAAAGAATAGGAAGCCCTTAGTATTGTTTTTTACTTTAAATTCAGGATCGAAATCAATATTTGTAAAGGTAACATCATCAATAATGTTAACCGTAAAATGATTTTTAGGTTGTTCTTTTTTAAGTTCATCAAAAATACCCTTGACATGTGACGGATTAAATTCTTTAGATGATAAACCATAACGACCACCTACAATTTTAGGCATTTCTCTGCCGGATTCGACAAAAGCATTGATAGTATCCATATACAATGGCTCACCAATACTACCCGATTCTTTGGTACGGTCTAAAACTGCAATTTTTTTGACTGTTTCAGGAATAGCATCAATAAAATCTTTTACAGAAAATGGACGGTACAAACGGACCACTAACAAACCGACTTTTTCGCCTTTTTTATTCAATTCCTCCACTGTTTCCAAAGCGGCTCCCATACCTGACCCCATAATGATAATCATCCGGTCAGCATCCGGGGCACCGTAATATTGGTATAACTCATAACGGCGACCGGTTAATTCGTAAAATTTATCAAAAGCCTCTTTAACTGCACTAGGTACTTTTTCATAAAAAGGATTGGCCCGTTCTCTGTTTTGGAAGAACACATCAGGGTTTTGAGACGAACCTCTCAATTTGGGTTTATCCGGATCTAAAGCACGAACTTTATGTTCCATTACTTTATCTTCCGGAATCATTTCTTTTAAAATATCATCGGTTAGTGCATCTATTTTTTGAATCTCATGCGAGGTTCTAAATCCATCAAATACATTTAAAAAAGGAACACGGGTATTCAAGGAAGCCACTTGTGCCAATAAAGCCATATCTTGGGCTTCTTGCACCGAACCACCAAATAACATACCAAAGCCTGTTTGACGGGTTGCCATCACATCGGAATGATCGCCAAAAATAGATAAAGCGTGAGTAGCAACTGTACGAGCCGCTATATGAAATACCGTTGGTAATAACTCACCCGCAATTTTGTACATATTGGGAATCATCAACAATAAACCTTGTGATGCCGTAAAGGTGGTGGTTAAAGCACCGCCTTGCAATGAACCATGAACAGCTCCTGAGGCGCCTCCTTCACTTTGCATTTCAATTACACGAGGAACTTCACCCCAGATATTTTTTTCTCCTTTGGCACTGAGCGCATCAGCATGTTCGCCCATGGGAGAGGAAGGCGTAATGGGGTAGATAGCACAGACCTCATTGATCTTATGTGCTACTCTGGCTACCGCTTCATTCGCATCCCCTATAAATTTAGGAAATTGTTTTGCCATAGTATTTTATTTTTTATTTTGATTAAACTAATTATTGAAACACACAAAGGTATAAAACTATTTTTCTTATCAAATGATTTTAGACTTCAATTCTTAAAATTTACTTTAAATTAATAATAAATTTCAAGGTTTTGACAACAGTTTAATTAATAAAAAAACCCACGTCCTAATCACGTGGGTTTTGATTAAATGTAGAAAGTTAAAATTATAGACCATAAGTTAGGCCAATATAAAATATGCTACCGACTTTTCCGGTTCCGGGAGCCGGCAAATATTCTTTGCCAAGAATGTTAGAACCACCCAATTTAATTTTTGTTTTATATTTTTTGATGTTATAATTAATTTGGGCATCCAAAATGCTTCTGGCCGGCACGGTACCATCAGCAAAAGATGATTGCCATTCGAAAGCTGTTTGATATTTATAATCAATTTTAAAACCTAAACCTTTATACAATTCGTCATTGCCTAAAGAAGCTTTAATACGGTGTTCGGGCGTGTTAAATCCGGGACGGAAATCTTCCTCACCGGGTGCCGGCGTAAATTCAAATTTGGCATAATCATAAATTAAACCGATCATATACTTACCGGCTTTATAATTAAATCCTATATCAGCTCCATATGAAGTGATGGCAGATTTGGCATTGGTATATAATTGGAAAGGCTTGTAGGCACCTGTACCGATAGCAGGAAGCGCATTACCTATATTATCAACCGTACCAACTTGGCTTGACAAAGCTACCACGCGCGTACTGGCACCAAAATTTTGGTATTGGTTATAATAAGCTGCCATGTCGACACTTAAATTGCGGAATAACTCACCACGATAACCAAATTCGATAGTTGTTACTTGTTCCGGTTTAATTACTTCCGTATTGGCCACTTCTAAATCTGCCGGATTATGGGTTTGTCCAAATTTTTTGAAAGAAGACAAAGTATAGGCATTATGATAAGCATCTTGTCCGGTTACGGTGGCCGGAAAATACACATTATTGACAGGATCGAAGGCTTGAACAATTTCTTTATAACGGTCTAAATTATCCGGCGCTGCCCCTAATAGGGTAATAGGTCCTAAATTTAAACCAATATATAAATCTTGTGTAGAAGGATTTCTAAATCCGGTTTGGAAAGACATTCTAAAATTATGCTCTTTGTTTTCGCCGGCCGAATAGACGGCTGAAAAACGCGGTGAAAAATTACCTTCAAACTGTTTTTGCTTGTCATAACGCAAAGAAGTGGCTAGTTTTAAACGGTCATCCATGAATTTTTTACTGATTTGGATATAGGCACCACCTTCATCAATGTTAATGGGTGGTAATCCCGGATAATCTGTAAAAATTGTTCCTTCAGAATGCAGTGAATAACGTCTTAATGAACCGCCTATTTGTATTTCGGCAAAAGAAATTAAATCACGGAAATTATAATTTCCTTCGACATGTTTCAAATTTGTTTTATCGATAAATTTTCCTCCTGTTTTAAAATCAGGATCATTGGTTACTTCAGCAAAAGCCTGTTTGTACTCAGGACTACCGGGTTGGAAACGTGGTGTTTTGGGGTTACCAAACGAATCGACCGGGCTATTATCGGCAAAATCACGTGCCATTTGATGAGCTGTTGCAGCATCGGCACCATTCATCCGTGCATTGACATATACACGGCCATAATCGGTAAACCAATCTTTATCACTACGCCATTTACGGTTGATATTCCAAGCGGTAAATTTGGTATCGTAAGAATTTCCGGCATCCTCACCGGTATAATAACCGCGAATAAACCAGTTTTTACTTTTAATTTCTAATTTATGTTGATGGATAAAAATACCATCTAACACATAGCGGTTGGCCCCTTGATAAATGGTTTTGCCCGTTCCAAAACGTGAATTCCAGATAAATTCAAGTTTGCCGGGTTGTCCACTAGGACGGTAATAAAAGCCCATATCGGCTTTTAAACTTTTGGCTTCGTAGTCGGTTAAATCTACTTCTTTATAACCTGTTCTGGACACACGAATGTCATCTAATGTCCCCCCTGTAAGGTTACTAATGGGCAAAGTGGTTACAATTTCATCACCATAAACATTCATTCCATCATAAGAAGGATTGGTTTCGCGACTGCCTTTTAAGCTAGGATCCATAGGGTTTAAATCGATATCTGAATAATCTACAGCATACCAATCCGTTCCTTTTAAATATGAAAAATTGATTTTGGCTGCTGCATAATTACCGCCCCAAGCATAACGAACGCCTACATCTCTGTATGGATTGGTTCCGGCTGCTTGTTGTTTGGTAACGCCATATTTTACATAGGCACTTAATCCTTTATAATTAAAAGGACTTTTGCTTCTCATGTTTAAGACACCATTAAAGGCGTTGGCACCATACAACGCTGAAGCTGCGCCCGGCAAAATTTCGACACTTTTAACATCTAATTCATTAATACCCACTAAATTACCTAATGGAAAATTCAAAGCCGGTGAAGAGTTATCCATACCGTCAATTAATTGCAAAAAGCGGTTATTGGCAAATGTGGCAAAACCACGGGTATTGACTGATTGAAAAGTCAATGAATTAGTATTTAAATCTATTCCTTTTAAATTGGATAATCCATCATAAAAGGAAGGAGCCGTATTCCGTTTAATTTCGCGTAAACTCATTCGCTCTATACTTACGGGTGATTCCTTAATTTTCTCTTTGCCACGCGATGCTGTTACAACGACATCGTCTAAAAACTCATTATTGTCTTTTAAAACAATTTTAAGTTTTTGCGGGCCATTTACTTTTAAGGTGACCGACTCATAGCCCATAAATGATACTTTTAAAGTAACAGGAAATTCTTTGACATCAATGACAAATTTGCCATCAAAGTCGGAAGTTGTGCCTTGATTGGTTTCTACTACCATAATGTTGGCGCCAGGAATGGCTTCCTGGTGTTGGTCTACAACCAAACCTTGTAATTTTTGCGCCTGACCCATAACAGCCAAACTCAAAAAGAAAAGGAATAATGTAATCTTTCTCATAGTTAATTTTATTTAGTTAAGTTGCCGTAAAGATATAAAAAAAACTGACATTTGAAAGTTTTAGTGACACTTATAAATTAAAACACAGGTGTTTTTTAAGT
>Ga0256831_1000014_pt1 | contig 85699 bp, 124 predicted proteins | sample 132544metaG_FD_189087 | JGI IMG/M metagenome (GOLD analysis project Ga0256831, IMG submission 189087) | Hydrothermal vent microbial communities from Lau Basin, Pacific Ocean - 132-544 | ecosystem: Environmental > Aquatic > Marine > Hydrothermal vents | place: Pacific Ocean: Lau Basin...
GGTGTACCCTGTGTGAGCCACTCGATAATTCCAAATTGACCACCATTGTATGTTGGATGGTTGATTGCTATTTCGCTCGTTACCGTAACACTGTCGCCTATCGTATCGCTTTTGTGCCTGATGGCGTCGCTTTCCACAAGTGTCGCGTCAAGGCTTGTGCCATGAAGTCGCTCACTCGCCCTGATACTTGGTTGGTCAAAGGCGTCTCTTGGTTCTACTTTTCCTTTTGGCGCAAACTTTCTGATACTACCAAGAAGGTGTTGCATTGAAACTTCGAGTGCGTCTTCCGTTAATCTTGCAGCACGTTTTTTGTCAAGAGACTTTTTAATGTCATCAAAGAGTACAGGAAAGCGATTTATATAGTCGCCCATTCTCCAACTCCGGTATCGAAATCGCCAAGACTGTAAAGATAGTCCCAAGGTACATCAAGATACTCAAATACCTTTTGCATATTTTCGACTTTTTCAGTCATAGCCTTTAGGCTTTCGTGCTGCATTGGGTTATAGTGGCCTTCCATATAGTCCGATGTTGGACCAGCGCGTCCTCTAAGTTGGCTTTCAGCTTCGGTGTCTGCATAGTAGCTGGCGCGAAATCTGGTCTGGGAACGTCTACTTCTTGGGTCCCAGACCTGTAAAAGCTCGGCGTCGAACTCTTGTTTGAAAATGTTCTTTTGATCCCCTCTCCTGTTAGGATTTGACACTGTTGGGCCAGCAATCATTCCAGCCACACCGGTTACACACAACAGTTGAAGGTACTGAGTTTGACTAGCAGGCCAGTCCTCGTCATCTAAATCTTCAAACGGGATTACATAACCTGCTGATTGGAAGGTTCTCTCTATCTGCGCCGAAATCCAATTGATATACGTATCAACCTGTGTTTTACTTGGCGTAGTATGCCCATCCGCGAAGTCAGCACCACCCTTGAGTAAATGAGGGAACAGTAAACCGACTTGCGCGGACAGACAATAGGGAGACACTTGTGCCATGTGGCGTCATCCTAAGCTAATACTTGCAAAACCATCCGGTTAGCGCCTTCGTCCGCGTCGTCGCCATTCGTAAAGACAGGCCACGCGATAACGTTTACACCGACTTCGCGGTTGTAGTTGGGCTTGGGGTCTTTGAACGTCCAGGGCATCTTGCCGGGCTTCCAGCTTTCGTCAGCTTGCTCGATTGGCGCAGTACCCATTCGTAGCCCAATGTCGCCGGGCGGCAGAATGATAATCTTGTTACGCGGCAGGAAGTGGACGCGGGTTTTGGTAGCCGCAGAACCGAGACTTTCGGTTCTGTAAGTCCAGAACGCATCGTAGGTCATAAAGTTCCAACCGAGTTTGGTCTTGATGTAGTCTTTAACATCTACATCAGTCACAAAATTTCGAGCGCCGGTTTGCTCTTTGTTTGAGCCAAGAATGTACTCTTTGATGTCGTCGTTTTCGGCCATCAAGTCAAAGGTGCTTTGGGGAACAATAACCGTGCCGCCCCAGAAGTCAATCCCGTACTTTTCTGAACCAATCTGGCGCATCAATCTAAACTGACCAAGGATGTCTGCGCTGGGGTCTGACCAATACTTTCTTTGGTCAGCGGTAGCGGCAGAGCCAGCGTAATTCACCAAACTGGCAACGTCCTGATTCATGTCAGATGGCATTGGGAAAGTCCAAGTGCCAGAGTATTCAGCGTTCCAGTGAGCCGGGGGGTTGCTAATTGCAGAGCCAGCGTCGTTTACCGGAGGCCAAACCAGAGAGCCAAGCAAGGCGTGGACGGTGAAGTATTCCAAAGTAACATCAACGTCGTCTTCACACAAGCTCATTTTGCGTTGAATTTCTTTGGCGATGGCCCGTTTGTTGCGCTTGCTAACAGAAGTGTTGCCAGCATTGAAAACTGCAAGCTCTCCGGCTTCTCGTATCTTTTGAACAATGTTTGGTTTAATGTTTCGAGCAGATTTTACATCCTGCATCGAGAGCATCATCGTAGAGAACAGCGGGTCGCCAACAGGGATTGCTTGCCCATCAGGGGCGTACAGGCCAGCCAGGTTGCTTTCGGCCTGTGTTTTTTCTAAAAGAACTTCCCTTTCGTAAAAGTTCTCAAACGGCGCAAGCTTTGGTTGAAGATATTTCTGTCGCCAACCTCGCTTGGAGTCGTCAGGGCGCTCATTTAGCACCTTATACAAGAACTTCGGAGTCAAGGGATTTAACGGGAATAAATCAGTAGCCATTTGTATCCTCCTTAAACCCAGTGAATGTCGGCCAGATGGCCCTTAATCGTAGACGAAACAGAACCCAAAGAGCCACCCAGGACATAGCAATTGCCTTCGATGATTTCGCCGTGATACACAGGCGTCATCCCGTAGTTTCCGTGCGTTACGTCAATAAAGTCATCAGCAAATACACCAACGGCGGTGTCAGAGCCAGTTCCATAAGCGGCAGAGGAGTTGTAGGGAACGAATTGACCAAGGTCGGTGTTCTTTGCAATAATCAAGCCGGGTCGTACTTCTTTGACACCGTTTGCGTCTTCGGGCCAGTAAGTTGCGGCAAACTCAAGCCCGATCAATTTCATGATGCCGGTTTGGTTGGCGATTACTTCCCGGATATTTTCACGCGCTTGCCAGTCTGTTTGATAAGGCATTATTTAACCTCCCAAAGAGCTTTGGCTGCTTCGTCGAGTTCATCGTCGCTCAGAGCGGTAGATTCTTCGCCGCCATGCTCTTTATCCATACGCTCGTCTTCGCCTGCGGTTTTGCCCTCAAAACCAATAGTGCGGTCAAGGTTCTGCGCTAGGCTAAGAAAAGCTCTAGTGTAATAACTGCGAACATCTTCAAGGCTGTAGTTGTCTTCGAGCTTGATTTCTCCATCTTCCCCTAACGGGGCTTCCAAGAGAACTTTTTCAATCGTCTCAAGGGTGACTGCTGGTAATATTTTACCGTCTTTCGGCAACTTAATATCAGCCATCAGTGCGCGGACATTGGCCTCGCGTTTAGCCTTTTTCAACGCAAGGTTGTCAGCTTCGAGAGCTTCAAGTCGAGCTTGTAAAGCCGCCGGAATTTCAGGCTCGGGTTCGGGAAGTTGAGCTTCCAGTGCCTTCACCTTATTTTCCAATTCATCAACCTTGCTTTCCAAACCCGCAATAGTTGACTCGGCCTCGTTGAGCTTTACATTATGCTCCTCAAGGGTAATGGTGTCAGTCATAGCATCCTCCTCTGTAGGATTTTCAAACATAGAGTTTCCATTTTCATTAACTTCTAAAACCACCTCTTGACCGTAAGAAGCGGACATTAGTCTATTTGAAGTGTAATTGGGGTGATATTCAATCGAGGCTGCGGCGTAACCCAATAGAGCATCTTTCGCCGCTTTTGATACAACAGGGCCGTGACCAACCAGTAGCTTGTCGCCACCCACTTCCTCTTGTTGTATCCATCCGTTCTTGCTCTTCTCGAACCATACTAGCATGCCAAGTTCTGGTCGGTGACGAATATCAAGACCAACTTGCCCATCGTAGACCTCATTCTCCCAGTTCTTGAGAAATTCTTCGTACTCATCATCAAAAAACTTGAGAGTTTCACCCGTTCGCCCGTAGCGGTACTTACCCTGCACCATAAACGGGACACGGGCATATTCAACCCCATCCTTATCGTAAAATTCAATGGGGTGTTTTCTTAGGCGAACATTGGGGCGGTTGGTTGCGGCTACCCCTAGAATTGTTTTACCATTTCCTGTTTTGTTTGCCATATCTTCAAGCCCTTGTTTTTGGACATAAAAAAAAGCAGCGGTCTTCGGACCGCTGCGGGTAAGAGTTATCAATTAGTGTCGTGACTGCTCCCCCGGCTAAAGTATGGGGGCTTCTACAGTGGTCTAACCACTGAGACTCACCAGTCCGCGAGTCAGAATGTTGATTACCGCGCTAAGGTCGCGGTCAATCTTGAGTCCATAATATCATGAAATTATAAATATGTCAAGTCAACCATCTTTGTTACAAAAAACCATAAGTGTTTTTTGCTAGAATATGACAAACGTGCTATAATACTACTATGTCAAAGATAAACATACGCTATCCATCCACAGTTCAGCCCTCTCAGATTTGGGAGGGCGGAGGCAAGTCAATTGAAAAGCACTACGTAATGGTGCTAAGAGTTGATGATGAGTACGCATATTGTTTCTCTTGTGGTAGCTTTCGAGAAACAAGAATTAAGCTATCCCGCTTTAATGCAAAGACAACCGGATACTTCTTTGTTGCTAATCTTCTTGATTTAATCGAGAAGAGTAAGGGGTTTGTAACACCAATAGTTAATGAGAGAACATTCTTCCGCTTCCTTAGTGGCTTTCTATATCACAAGGATTACAGCGAAGGTAACGCGGCACAACTAACCCGTTGGTTGGATTATGAAATGACAAGACCAGAGAATGTTGATAGAAGTTACCCCAAGATACTGGATAGATACTTTACGGTGTACTTACCTTACGCAAAGAACTTGACAGCCAAAGCAAAGGATATTGACGAATTACTGTTTACATTGAGCAGTAGAGGAGTATGGGATGAAAGAACTGGTTTGGTTTGATCTCGAAACATCTGGTCTTGACATGCAAAGGCATCAAATTATTCAAATTGCAATGATTGCTACCGACCACAACCTTGAAATTTTAGAGACAGAAGCTTTCAAGTTAGAGTTTAGCGTCAAAATTGCAAGCCCTGATGCTCTAAAGGTTAATGGGTATAGTGAAGAAAAATGGGAAGACGCAATTGGGCAACTTGAGGGAGTAGAGCGCATCAGGAGCTTCATGGAAAAACATGCAACATGGCAAAAACAAGGCAGTACGCATAAGTTCGCTGAACTTGCCGGGCACAATGTTGCTCTGTTTGATGCTCCGTTTTTAAGCGCATACTTTAAGCGAGCCAAAACATTTCTACCAGCAACGCACTGGACTGGCGGACAAGTTGACACCCTGCAAATGGCAAAGTCGTACTTTTTTGCAATGGGTATTCAGGATAGCTTGAAACTCGGAAGCCTTTGCAAGCGGTTTGGGATTAAACTCGAAAACGCTCACGACGCGCTGGCTGACGTGATGGCGACGATTGAACTAGCGAAAGTGTTAAAAAATCAGATTGGATGTCAAGACAAGCTGGTGAGAGAGGCAATTAAACAAGGGGGTGTAATTTGAATACAATTACGCTTACAATTGACGTAATGGATGAATGGAGTTTAGATTTAGCCGTTGGTGCAATACCAAAAGAGAAGAAGGACGAGTTATATAAATTCGCAAAAACATTGAAGGACAATCAGCAAGTAGTAAAGGCATCCAGAGAGCTATATGACAAGGTTGCGATTGTCACAGACGCTTACTTGTATGAGTTCGGTGGCGCAAACTATGTTGAAGTGTACTACGTAATGCTTGAGGTGCTAAAAGCTCTTGCGTCAAATGGGCAAATTATAGACACTGCAACGGCATCCAAGGAAAACCAAGAGGAGGTATCATGAAAATCAAAGGCGTAGCTGCAACAACACTTCCGTTTAATATTCACAGTGGACTATTTCAATTTTCCATAGAACAGTTGCAAATGTTGGCAAGAACCGCAGTTGGAGTCTCTGTAACAAGAGACTTTTTACCCGGAAGATTGGGTGTGGTAAGCAAGGCATTTGTGGAAGATGGCAACTTGATTATCGAGGCTGATTTGGATAATGCTGAGTTGTTAGATGGGTGGCACATCGTTCCATCCTACACCTCTCATGATTTTGCCACATTAGAAATGTCATTAACGCAAAGCCCCGCAGATAAGAGCTTGCCACAGGTAGAAAGATTGAACTTGGAGGAATGATGACTAAGCAGAGACACACTAGAAGCTGCAAAACAGACCCTATATTGTTTATCGAGAAATACTGTACTATTGACGGTAAGCCAATTGTACTGTCTGAATTACAAAAAACCTTCTTGAAACAAGAAATCATAATTCCATCATCTGGCGACGCAGAGTTTAAATTGTTATCCTTGGAACAAAAGAGCGAGGCATAATGACATTTATTGCGCCAATTTTAAAACGAACGGTTATCACCGGCGACTGCATCGTTAAGGACGGTAGAGGAAAGGGTTTTAGGTGTACACACCCAGATGTAACACACTTGGGCATTGAAAGAAAACTTTCTCTTGATAAAGAAAGACCATATATAGCTATAGAACGCAGTCAGTGCAAGTTTTGCGATGCGTATATTGAAGAATTTTGGCTAACCGCGTATCCAGATTACGAAAGCGGAGTAGCCGCAATGGGTGTTGCAAATTCGGTAATTGCTGGTGTTGATAAACTCGATAAAAGGGAGGGATAAGTGTGTCATCATAAATGGAAAGAGATTTTAGCGGAAGACTACATTGGTGGTCTGATTGGGTTAAAATGCGAGAAATGCGGAAAATTTCTCTCAGAAACAGAACATGGGTTATCTAAACATGTAAACGAGCTGGAAGATGCAGTTGCGGATGCCGGAGTTGTGTTTCGCAAGATGCCAGTAGAGGATGGATTTGCTGTTGTTGTTCGCGGTGATTGGCACAAAAAACTCTCAAAAGTGCCCGGAAGTAAAACACAGTTTATGCCGTACATTGATAGAGTTATGTTGACCATCGGCGACACAAAGGATAGCGGAGCAATTGTCATTCCAGTAGTCAAGGATACGGAGTTTGAAGTTGTAGAGCTTGATGGGCACAACGAGAATGAATGGGATATTGAAATCATATTTAACAAAAAGGAGAAATAAATGTATCAAAAGCTTACAATCATAGGAAACTTGGGCAGAGATCCGGTAATGAAATTTATGCCAAACGGCGACGCTGTAACAACCTTTAGTGTAGCTACGAGTAATAAGTACACAACAAAGGATGGTAGCAAGGTCGAGGAAACAACTTGGTTTAGAGTTACGGCTTGGCGACGACTTGCAGAGATATGCAACCAGTATTTATCGAAAGGTTCAAAGGTGTTTATTGAGGGTAGACTGACGCCGGACAAGGAAACCGGCAGCCCTAGAGTTTACGAGGCCAACGATGGAACGCACAGAGCGTCTTTTGAGGTCTTGGCTCTTGAGGTTAAATTTCTAAGTAGTAAGGGTGATGTTGCCGCGAAACCACAGCAAGCACAAACCCAAGAAGCGCCAGAGGAACAGATACCGTTTTAGGCTACTAATTTCTCACTAATATCTCGCAAATTAGTATGGAGAGACAATGCGACAAGCAACAACTGATGGAAGACGAATAGTTCAAGCCCCTTGTCCGCCAGATGGCTACCACTCAACAACAGGTGTTGTTAGCGTAACGCTTTCTGACGACGAGGAAGTTGAATGGATATATTCGCCAGATGGGAAAAGTGTTATTGGGTATACTATCAAGAAAAAGAATAACACATCTCTTGGTGCAATTGATGTGTTACCAAACGGTAAACAGGCAGTAGCGCCTACGTTTTACTCGTACAAGGACGCGAAACCACCATACGACATCATCCTTGGTTTTACCAAGGCAAAAGAGAAAAGTGAAATCGCCATCGGTGTTCACAGCCTGCTAAAATCCCTTAACAGGTCTACTATAAGCTACGATACCGCGAAAAGGGTTATTCAGAGGAGAATGAAAAGAGCGATACTAGAGTTAAAGCCATCGGCAACTGTACATGACATGGAGAGTGCGTTGAAAAATTCAGACAATTGGTATTACAAGGCGTTTGGTAAAGATGACAGGCATCAAAACCGGGAGAGGACAAAATAATGCTAAGACGTGATTTCTTAAAGCTAATGGGAGCTATAACGCTCGGTGGCCTTACATTCCAAACAATAAAGCTGTTTCCCGGCGATAATACCAACATTGATGTTGTATTACGATTGGGAACAGACGGACAAAATTCTTTATCAAAAGCCAATGATGTTGACAGTTATGTTGGATGCAAGAATGGCAAATCCGTTGAGTTTGGTAAATTGAAGTCTATGTCTGTGGAATATTCCTCTGCGCTTAACATCCCTGATAATGTCACAGAGATATTCATTGAAGCACATGTGAGCGTAATAAACAGCGACGCCTTGGATTTCTTGCAAGAAGGAGACCGCTTTGCTTGCAGCAAGCGCATCATCACACCCGATGTGCCAGTTGCAATAACGACAATGAATCCGGCAGAGGGGTTGGATTTTGTTATTATCACACTGTACTCTTGTAGGGTTGAGTTTGATAAAGAGTCTTCTATTGTTAAGATTAGAACTAACGGAGATGGCGGTGAATTTGCCAGCTTGTATGCTTCGCCAATGCAAAGAGGTATTCCAATGAGTGCGTTGGTAACTGCTTAAGATTAAGAGAGGGGTAAATGGACAAAGGTAGATGTATTCAACACACGCATCGAGACCTCAAAGGAATGACTTGGTGCGGAAGAGAAATCGAACCGACAGGTTGGGTGTTTCAAAATATAGACCATGCTGTATACAACGAAGCCGTTGGTGGTGTTAAATGCTGCATAGAATGTAAAAAAGAAATAGACAAGATTTGGCATTACGGACACACAAGAGATTTAGAATTGCAACTAAAAGAGAAAGGAATGGATTTGACAGACGAGCAAAAACGCGCAACTGAAAAATACAATCGTTTTCGGGAAGAAACATCAAAGCTGTACTGGGAGCAAGTACGTAGAATTAAAGCCGAAGACGAAGCGAGACGCAAGAGTAACTTAAAGAATGACAAAAAAGGGATTAGGGATGATACTAGGCGACAAACAAATAGCTGATTTGTGTACATCAAAAAATGTAATCCATCCATTTGTATCGAGCCAAAAGAGTGACGGTGTTATCTCTTATGGCCTATCCTCTTACGGATATGATATTCGTGTGGCCGACGAGTTCAAAATATTCCACAACGTCAACTTTACCGTTGTTGACCCCAAGAACTTTGATGACCGCGCCTTTGTGGAATTTCAGGGCGAAACCTGCATCATTCCTCCCAACTCCTTTGCGTTGGCGCGTAGTGTTGAATATATCAAGATGCCACGCAATGTCACTGGTTTGGTTTTAGGTAAAAGCACTTATGCCAGATGTGGAATTGTGACTAATTTTACACCTCTTGAAGCAGGTTGGGAAGGTCATATCACTATCGAGATTAGCAACACTACACCGTTGCCCGCGAAGATTTATGCAAACGAGGGAGTAGCTCAGGTTCTCTTTTTTGAAGGAGATGATTGTCTTGTGAGTTACGCTGACCGCAATGGTAAATATCAAGAGCAACGTGGAATTACATTACCAAAGGTGTAACTTTGAACCGCCCTGTAGAAGACTTGGTAATCGGTAGAGTAATGAGGGATTGGAGACTTGAGCAAGCTCTGGTGAAGATGAGTGGTGCAAGCTATCTTTACACGCTACTACTTGCGGCGGGTTGGAGTAGAAAAGATATTGTCTCTCACAGGGACGTTTCCAAGCAAAGTGTTGATGAGATAATTAGGAAAATAAAAAGTAGTTTCCAGTAGAGAGAATGGTGCGCTATGGCAAAAGTTTACAACGTAGAGGTGCTAAAGGTCGAGCGATTTAGCGTTGAACTTTGTCGTCAAAATCCAAAAATACTCTACATCTTCGGGGACAATCTCGCGAAGATAGGTAAGGGTGGACAAGCTATAATTCGTGACGAGCCAAATGCCTTCGGGGTTCCGACGAAGCGGTTGCCAAGTATGTCAAATGACGCTTTTTTTAGGGATAGAATAGACGAGATTGAGGCAGTTGAAAATGCGCTTTACGAACTTTCTTTGGAGCGACATTCACGCACAATAAACGCAATTGCGTTTCCAGAAGACGGACTCGGAACTGGCCTTGCCAGAATGAAAACTATGTCCCCAAAGCTGTTTAGAAAGATGAATGACCTGATAAGATTGTATTTTTTTCCTGATGGTGGGTGGGATTTCTAGGTTTATTTAGTAGTCTCGCTATTGCAAAAATATCCTTCTTAATCGAGGATACGTAAACTATTTTATGCAAAACCATATCAACAATAGTGAATTTTATGGGGGAGCAATATACTGTAGCGTAACGTTTCGGAGGTTCAATGAGTGAGCTAGACTTTTTCAATGAACGAGACTTTTTCATTATTGGTAGTGGCCGTTTAGCATGTGAGTTTTTAGGGTATCTCAAAGTTGATTTTAGACCAAACAGGTATATATACCTTGTTGGTAAGGCGCAAGAAAAAGGCTTTTTCGAGAAGCTTAGTGGTGTTGCGGTAGATGCGGTTATCGGCGTTGGCTCTCCTGCCTTACGGCAAGGTTTATCTGAGAAATTTCACGGCGTAAGGTGGGTTACATCTATTCATAATAGTGTGTATAATCAAGATGCCACTTGCGAGCATGGTGTTGTCGTTGCACCAAACTGTAGTTTGACTACAAATATCATACTTTTTCAGCATGTTTTTCTAAACCTGAACTGCACAGTCGGGCATGATACAAGAATTGGAGCTTATTCCGTTGTTAATCCCGGTGCGAACATCTCTGGTAATGTTACGATTGGGAAAAGAGTTTTGGTTGGTACAGGTGCTTGTATTCGAGATGGCGTTACAATCGGCGACGATGCAGTTATCGGGATGGGTGCGGTTGTTGTAAAGGATGTTCCTGCTGGTATGACAGTGGTGGGTAATCCGGCTACTGAAATCAAGCGCCGAACTTAGACAAATGGTAATTGTAATCGTTTGGTGCGCTTGGTAGCGGATGGTAAACACTGACACTCGGATCGCACCAAATCGAATACCCTAGTTTGGCGCACTCACGACATAGGCTAACAATTGCCTCATCTGTGTATCTCGCTCCTTGTTTTATTGCCGTGAATGGAAACATTACTATACCGCCAGCCGAATAAATCTCAAACGGCTTGTTCTCTGTTATGTCACCCTTATTAGATGAGAAGTGACTCCCACCCAGTCTTCTAAACCCCCATATATCATAAAATATTTCACCTGCAATAATTATCGGGGCGACAATATCTTTTTTCGTTGACAATAACCTCTCGATGATGTTTGGTGGATAGAGTAAATCGCTATCAATAACGAGAACCCTGTCAGCCCAACTATCCCTTACGATACGTTCAAGTGCTGCGTTTGCTGTTTCTCCTAACGCAAGAAACCTGTCCAGATTAACAACTGAACCGTACTTTGGTCTTCCGGTATCATGCTTGACAACCCTAAATCGTTTTTTATTCGCGGAAGCATTGGCAATGGAGTCTAGCTGCGCCAAAGTGTTATCCTTGCTATCCCCCTCGACCAGGTAAACCATAATCTCTTTGTATGCTAGAGATTTTATTCTGGCTAGATAATCGTCAATATACACTCCTTCGTTATCCCTAAATAAAGAGAGTATAGCTACCTTATCCACCAGTTGCCTCTGCAAATTTGTCCCAAAAAGGTTTCCAAGCGTTTTCTACTTTGAACTTTTCAAGATTTGGTGCAAAACCTTTTGACACTTCCTTATAGGGCGTATCCGCTATGCTTCGTAGTTGGTTTTCAATATTCCCCTTTGGATCAATAAAGATAGCAAAATCATCAAACCAATGGCGATAGCACTCTAAATCAAATGTTATTGGAACTGCCCCGCAAGCAGCCCCCTCGATGATTGGTAATTCAAAACCCTCAACATGGCGTAACCCAATTGTAAACTTGGCGTTATTGTACAGTATTGCCATATCTAAATCTGAAACATTATTAACGTTATGATACCTACGGCCAAGTCTCATGTTTGGGCCAACGTGCATAATGTCTCCATGGAAGGCGTTGTACACCGACTTGATTTCCTCTGCATTGTCACCATCAACATAACCTGTAACAACTGCGTCAAAGTGCCTGTCTGTCCTTCCCATTCGTCTAAATACAGGGTCAATGCCAAGTGGATGGCGCACAAACGGAGCAGAGTGAACAGGTAAATCGTAGTAACTGCTTACCATTAGCGATTGCCCCCATACGCTCTCCCACTCAAATGTTTCACTGCCCGCTGTGAGGTAACACAACTGAACTATCACCGTTGGGATTTGCTTAACCCAAACAGAGGCAGACTCAGAGTCAAACACCTGCCTGATTGCAATGTCCGCATCACCGATTTCATTTACAAACGAAATACTTCGTGGAGCGGTTTTGTGTATTTGCCCTCGTATCCTTCTCAGTGCATGTGTGGATAATCCATCTATCTCGCAATAAACTTTCATATAGCTTCAAATACCCTCATTGTTTGCGGAATTGATTTTTCTACTTTCGAGTCTGGATAAGTAGCAATAAATTGAACCTTGAAGTTACCGGCGTCCTTAACATCCGTCGTCCCTGGGGCCCAAGTGAAAATTCCAGTTGTATACGGGGAAACCCCGGTTAGCGTACCGTCAATATCTCTCGCGGACGAAGCAACACCAATCTGTTCCATTCTTCCTGTAATTGCCGCATCAGTTAAATCAACCGCAGAACCATCTTCACGAGTCCAAGTTATTGTTTTCCCGAAATGCCTTGCGCCTTGTACTAAGTCTAAACTCATCGCGCCTCCAAAGTTGCCATCAGTGATGGTGATGTAATACCAGCGTTTGATGCGGGTATAGAAATTTTACCATTCAATGCTATCGAAGTAGCCATAGCTACTATGTTTTTTGCCTTTGCTTTGCCGTCAAGTGACACGCCGAGAATATCTGCGGTTGACGAGAAGTCAACGGAATCCTTACTTGAACCAGAGAAAAATCCTCTTGTAAAAACACTAATGGCGCTCGATAACCAGCCGCCAGATAAAATTCGCCTTACTTTGTCCATCAACTTTGCGTCCTTGTCGTACTGGTTAGTGTATGAGTGCGCTGTGCTGAACCATCAGGGCTATCGTAGGTTATTGATGTCGGGTTCGTAGCGTCATTGGCGATTGAGTTCCCAATTAGCACAGCCCACATATCTAGTAATGCTTGTTTAACAGTTTTGCCACTTTCAAGCACCTCGCTCATTAAGTCGTCTACAACATCCTGAGATGTCGGGTTGTTGAGTGCGGCAATAAGACCGGGAACATCGTCTGCTCTCAATCCATTTGTGTCGAGTAATATCGCCGCCAATTGTGTGGAGTTAGTGTCAATTTCACTTCTAATCTGAGCAGCGGTTGGGGGTGTCACCGTGTTAGCGCCATCCGTACCCCTCATGTCTGTGTTAGTTGTAGTCGTATCAACTAACGCTACATTTGCTACTGTATCCGTAGCTGGATCAAAATAATCTGCCGCCACTAGCGTTCTTGCATTAAATTCTGAAACAGTGGGAACATCAGCAATATCAGCGCTAACACTCGCCCCGGCAGGTGCGCCCAACCTAGCGTAACTATCCCCCGTTTGAGGAGTGTGTCCATTCAGATTGTCCAGATAACCCGCTCGCGCAGCCGTTAATCTAGCCAGTAGTGTATCAATATCAGATGGGATATTGACCGATGATAGTTCATCCAGGTATCCCGCTCTAGCCGCTGTTAGCCTACTTTCTAATTCGTCAACGAAGTTATCTATTGTCACCAAGTCAGCAGCAATAGAAGCACCAGCGGGAGCGCCGAGTCGCGCATAGCTATCGCCAGTTTGGGCAGTATGCCCGCTTAACGAATTAACTTGCGTTAAATCGCCATCGCTCTCTATTCCCATATCAGAGAAATTCGGTGGCACGGTATCATAAACACCGGGAACGCCAATCACCTGAACATCGGCAGTTGATGACGCCGGAGAAATTAAAATCTGTTCTCCATTTGTTTCAGCTTGTGTCAGATCGAAATAGTAAAACCCGTCTTCGAGTTCAGTTGGGTTAGTATCATCAACCGCATTGGCTGCGCCGCCATCTAATCTCAAGTTTGCGGTTATGTTGGCCGCATCCCCCGTTACCGGTGTATTGTCTGTTCTGTCAAACGCAAAAACAATCCATCTTTGCCCGCTAACATTTTTCTGCATTATGATACTCCTGCCAATAAGTATTCGTAATAGTATTGTGTTACAGTGTTACTGCTTACCTCTGTGTAATCAACTACCAATTTTGGGCGCCGGGAAGTTGTCGCTTCATCCGATTGCGCCCAGTGAATTTCACTGTTATTTGAGCCAATCAAAATTATTCCATTGTTGGTTGTCCCAAACCATCCCTCAACAACGGTTGTATCAAGGGAAATTGCTGTTTCTGTTCCTTTGGCCGCTTTAGGATTAGCGGAATAAGAGCCAATTGCAGTGGCATCGTAATCAGTCCCGGGCGTTTTACATCCAGCACTACCTGCCCACGATTCATTACAACCGCCTGCGCCATCAGACGCTTTGCAATTCCAGCAACACTCCCCGGCATCAGCAGCCGCTATGTTCTTATCGCCGGCAACCCAATCCCCATTTGCATCAGAAACGTAATAAACATTCCCTGTGCATGGATCAGGAGCGGATTCTGGATCGAAATTGTGATACAGGTATAACGTCGCGGAATTACACGTAGATCTTGCCGCAATCGCGGATAAATTGAACCGTAATAGAGATCGCTCTCTGTCCGATGTTTCCGGCCCGCGCGGTGCGAAATTTCCGTGTCCGCCGCCATTGCGCGTCCCATCCACCCAGATTTTAATTGTTGTATCATCAGCAGAATAAATATCTCCGCCGTATCCATCGGTGTATATTGGCATTTAAACCTCTCGCTAGCCGTTTTGCTTTGTGTTTTCTACTTAGTAAAATTGTACCTAATTCTCGTCCGGCATTTTCTTTTTTCGCCACCATGTTTTCTAGGGTCAAGAGGTTCTTTGCAGAAAAACTCAAAACCACCAGTAATGAGATTATTTTTCGTGGTGGGTTTTCCACAGCGAGGACAGTAGAGGGTTTCCGCAAATACACTCTTGTAGGTCACAATGTAATCGACATTCTTGAGAACTGCAATCCCATTTGCATCTACTACTCTGTGAACTTCCGGCCTTGCGCCTGGGTCGCTCATTAGTTTTAATATTGGCTCAACTGCCGAAGACACAGATTCCGCATGTGTCGTGGTTTTTCTCAGGAAATACTTACCTACGGGTTTCTTCTTTGTGTGGTCGTATCCACGACGGTATTCTAGCAAAACTTCACAATGAGGACAGCACACGTCCTTATCCTCATTTCTCGCCGTCTTATTGAAACCTTTTTTACAAGCCGGGCACTGATACTTAAAATCTTGGCTACTCATTCGCTATTCTCCCTATTAGGTCTGTCATTTTTTCAACTGTATCCTTCCACTTAAACTGACTTGTCCTCTGTTGCCCTAACTCTGAGAACTCTGCTAGTCTTTCGGGCATTTTCCTTAGATTGGCTATCTGAAAGGCAACTTCTGCTGGGTCAACTTTTACAAGCCTCGCGCCGGTTTGCCAATAATCCCATATCCTTTTTGGTAGTGGCTTAATACCCATGCAAGCCTCTCCAAATAATTCATCACGAACCCAATCATCTCGAACACCGAGGACAGGAGTGCCACACGCAAGACTCTCTGCAACAGGCATGCCAAACCCTTCAACTTGGCTTAAATCAAGATACAGGTCAAGCATATTCATTCTGTCTATGTAACTTGTGTTCCCAAATATCCAGAGTTTGTCTTCTTTTGTCTTGGAATGAGTAATACCGCGTTTTTTGATTTCATTCAGGGCTGTACCGTCGTGTCGTGTTCCAGCCCAATAGTTGCCTCTGTTTACTGTATTTTTGTCAGGAGGCCAAATGAACATATCCAACACGTCATAACTCTTTGCAAGTTCTCGAAGGTTCAACCCGTTCATCGCTGGTGAATCTGGGTTAGTGTGTTGGTAAAAAACTACATTTTCGGCATCGCCACTCTCCTTTAATTCAACGGCGACTTGAACCATCTCTGCTAATCCTTTGGTTCTTTTATTAACCCCAACAGTTCCGATTAGGAATTTATCGTCAAGTCCGCATAACTGCCTTAAAAATTTCTTATCCTCTAGGGGGTACTTTCTAAAATCAGAATGATCCATCCCGAAATAAATATACCCATCAGACAAATCACCTACCGCTTCGTGTGAGCATTTTGTCCAGAAAACATTGTAGCCATTATGCGCTTTTATTTGGCGAAAAACTTCCATAAAAGATTCTGTGAGTGGTAAATTTTCAACAGGGCCGTAGTTGACAATCTTAAACCCCATCTCCCTTTGAAGTTTCAGTAAGCCCGTTTCTTCGTTACTCAAAACAACAGCCAGGTTTCCGGGGCTTGTCATCGTCCAAACAACATCCGGCTTAACCCTCTGTATCATTATGTTTGTTATCCGCAGCCCTAATTCATCGTATGGATGAGCAGGCCAAATTGCAAACGGAAACCGATTACCCTCGTCAGGGTCGATACCGAGTTTGCCAAGTATGGTCGGGTCGTACCCAGCGTTGTATAAATTATAGCCGGGTGGCATTGCGGGGTCAGACGCCATTCTACCTAAAACATGCACTTCGTATCCCGCATTGTGTAGACCATAAGCTATCGGTCTGCTGGCGTTAGCAAAGCCGGTTGTTATCCCCGGGTGGTCGGTAATCATACAAATTTTCTTTTTCAATTTGCTCTCCCTACAACAAACTTCTTTGGTACTCTAAACCAAATAGGCTTATCTCCCGGCACTTGTAGTTCGCCGTCCAGTAGTGGTAATTCGTGGCCCTTGTGTCTAAAGTTTCCGCCTCTAAGATAAAGACTTACTGGTACAATGACATGCTCAAAGAGATAATAGTAGCCATCATCCCCTTCTGTTACAGTTGGACTTTTACCATTGTTTCTCTTGCGAAATTCAGAGAGGCCAGCGTCTAATTTGAGTAATGTTCTTGTATCTTCAACAAGTTGCCCGTGCTTTTGCTTGTACTCTTCGATTAGAGCTTTACGAACTGGAATATTTCTGCAAAGAATGTAATCGTCTGGATTTACCGTCGTCATACTGTCCCCCGTAGTACATTTTTACTTACCGGACTTTTTGTCATTTTTCTTGAATCCTTTCTCGATTCTCGATTTTAGTAATGCAGTTTTAACATCTTCTACACTTGCATCTCCAAAAAAACTACCAGTCTGTTTTTTCGTACCCTTGTTTGACGACATCATCTATGCTCCTATATAAATTTGTAATTCCATAATCCTTGTTTAGCCAATCCCTTGTGGTTTCGTAGTCGGGAAATGTCCAGCTACCATCGTCTTGCTTGCCGTAATCGTTCATCCTGTCACCAAACAAGTCTCTCATTGTTTTTTCTGCGTGCGTACTACTCATTCCGTTATCATGCTCTTTGTACAGAAAATCAACAGCAGCTTCTCCGGTCTTTTGTTCATGCGCCTGTGCGATTCCGGCCCACATACCAGTATAAGTATCATAGGCGTTAATGTCCCACTTATTTTCTCCGTATCCCATCATTGCGTGGGCCGCTGCGCCGTACTGTTTTGACGGGTCTGTTATTGGGGTATCGTAATACTTACTCATCAAGATGCGAGCCATCAATTCGTTTTGGCCTTCGTTGTAATGAGAAAATTGCTTTGTATATTCGTCCATATCCCTTGCTTCTGTTTCTACAGGGGACTCTCCGTTTCCCTCTTGTCTGCTGTGGGCAAACTCGTGAAGCGCCAAATCAACCGCGACAGGATTGCCTTGCAAGAACGCAGCCTTTAGCTTTTCATTTACCGTAATGGTATCTGTATCCGGGTCGTAGTGTCCAGACGATACCATATCTGATGATAATTTTCCAGTTGTATCTTGAAAGCCAGTCATTCCGAGTTCCGCAACAAAGGCTTCAATATCAGAAACCATCGCGTCAACAGATTCGTAACCCTTTGCATCAGCAATAACTTTCAAATTAAAAGCAAGCTCGTCTTTATTCAAGCCCATGCCCTCAAGCAAGCCTTGCGGTGTATCTTGTTCTGGGATATTCTTGCTAGGATTTGGTTCTTTTTTACCCTCCTTCTTAGCAAACCTACCACTTGCGTCCCTGACAACCTTTTCCTCCTCCCAATCATCGCCGACGAGTCTAATTGGGCTGCTTGTACGCAGTTTGTTAATGTCGCTTTCGCTAAGAATGAGCGGCAACGCTCCTCTGTCTAGTAGGTGCTTGGCAAGTTTTTCGTAGTCAAATTCTGCTTTCTTAGCATCGTCAACTTTGCCCTTTTCGATTTGAGACGTGCTAGATTTTGCCCCTTGATTTGGAGACTCATCTTTCGCGAATTTCTTGTTGAGCTTCATCTGAGCTTCTTGTTTTGCCAACGACTCTTCTTCGAGTTTCTTTTTCTTGCGATCAAACTGCCCTTCATCCAGAAATGCGATGCCAGCATCAATTGCCATGCGTTCATAATCCACTCTACCGAGTGCATCCTGTGCCAACGGAGAGTTTCCGGCAACGCCGAACAACTTGGTTATCATATCAATATCTTGAACATCTTGTCCTTGCGTCATAAATCTAAGCGGGGGCGGACTTGCGCCTCTTTTCCATTTCGCTATCCATGGGAAGAAGTAATCGTTCAGGCTACCAACAATTCCCGCAACTGTCATTTGGTTTTGAATGGAGTTGGCGCGAGCGTGGACTTCCGCCATCCCGTAAGAACCTGTCGTGCCGCTATCCTTCGACACTGCGCGGTCTGCAATAATCATAGACCTGAGTATCATTTGCGTAAGCTGCTCAAGTACATCAATGAATGGCTGACTGCGCTCTTGGGCAGTCAGATACTTTATGTCCCACAATGGCTTGCCGCTGTGAGGGTCAATATCTGATGGAAGCGCAAGGGCCGACGAAACACCGGCGTTTCCGGCAACGGCCAAACCCCACACCATAGCGTCAACCAGGTCTGTTGTTCCGGGTTTACGAACCATCTTTTTCGATGGGGCAGTTACAACCGTGACCGGCGTCCCCATCCTCTCCATGTATCTTACCATTGAGCGAATGACAACCTCGTACCAGAACCATAAAGGATAAACAGCCTCATAGGATGATGTCCCCCAAATACTTCTGAACTTTTCTTCATTGACAAGTACAAGTGAATTTTGTACTGGTACTTGTATTTCGTTGTGAAATCCCGCGCTATTTGGTTTTTGCACAAAGCCGTTAAACTTCATCTTAGCTGTACGCCGAATATGGCTAACTGTGGCAGGATGAACCTGTTTTGGGAGTTTCGGCATTGTCCATATTTCACGCGCCGAACGAGACTTTGACAACCCAAGCTCGTAAGATGTCATATTGGCAAACACAGTTTCTTGAATTGAGTTACCATAAATAAACATCGAGTCAATAGCATTGGACATCATTCTGAAAATAATTCTGTCCATCGCGGCGGTTGTTGCGCGTTGCAGGGGGTCATCTGTAGACCAAATACGCCACGTTCTCTGACTTCTAAACGGGGCCAATGCGCCAGCTTTTTTGACATAAGTGGCAAACTTCACTACACCATTTTCGGCCATTTTGTCAATAGTCTCGTAAGCCAAAGCGTCATCCGGTCTGTATTCCTTTTTGCCATCCCAAGATAGCACCCATTCGCCAACAGTGCGAACTGTGCTAAGGCTTGGAACTTTTACCACATCGCCCTTCTGTTCTGCGGCGACAAGCTCCATCATTCTCAGCATTTCAGGGGACTTACCCGTGACGCTTTCAACCATACTAACAACATCATCTGGAATACTACCCTGTGAAACAACCTCTATTTTCGGTTTTGGCTTGTTGCGATTTGCCGAGCATTTTGCTGAACAAAACTTTCTACCCGTCTTAAGCGGGTTGTCGCAACCTTCTCTTTGGCATACTGTCATAAGGTTCACCTGAACTTACGCCCATTTCCCTCATTAAATCAAAATCTGGGACTGGCATAGCTATTTTTGGTACGCTTAATCTTCCCGGCCCGTTTATTTCATCTGCCATACGCTTGCTAAAGTCCAACTCGGGAACTTGCGCCATCGGGCCGTACATTTGAGTTACGTCTATTCTCGTAGTGGTAACTTTACCTGTTTCCGAGCCGCGCTTTAGCTTGGTAGCATCTGCGCCCCAAGAAAACTCCTTACCACCGTTTTCGAGCATGTTTTCGTGAGCAATTATCAGACTTAGAACATCGTCATCGTTGTATCCGGCAGGTGCGGTATAGCGATTTGCGCCCGGCCCGTTATCTTGGAAAACTTGCAATTGTTGGTACGTTCTCAAACTTGTAATGACAATCTGGTGCGTTTCAATGGCAATCTTTAGCCGCTGAACACCGCCCCACTTTGTTTTTTGGGTTTGTTGGAATATTTCTACTTCACTGTAGAAGTCATCTGGAAGCACATGATTGTCATACGCTACAGAGCCACCACCTTGCTCCTCTATTTTGAGTATACCGGGGAACTCTTTATGCAAAGCTGATAGCTTGCCGGAAATCTTTACCAAATCGCCCGTTGACGGATCGTCAATTTCGTATCCAGCCCATTCGTTTAGCGACTCTTGCGAATAGTAGTGCATAGCCTGAATACCGCTATCCGTTAAGGCTGTAAATGAGTGCCAATCTTTTTCAGAAGACTTCTTGTGTAGCTTTCCTTGCATTGTATCAGCGCCAGAGTAGTACATTGTAGTTCCGTTGCCGACTTGATTTCTATAGCTTTCAAGTTCATCTGCAAGTTCTGGATATTCCTCAATGGGTTTGTAGCAGTTAGCAAGATGGGTGGGGTCAAACACAACATTACCGGACGATAGGAATTGCAATTCCCACTCTTGGGCAGCATCATCGGTGTCGGACGATGCTTTGTCAGCCTCAACCATTTCCCTTGTGAGCCACGAGTCTGACCAGTGAACTTCGAGGTACTCCCAAAGTTTATTCCCGTTATCGTCAATATTTTCGCCAAGTTGAGATTGAGAAACAAGCTGGTGAAACTTATTCCCTGTTCCGTTCGGCGAGCTTCCAACAGCCCAAGTGCCACCGCCGATAATTGTTTTTGAAATAGCTCGCCATGTAATCCAATCATGGTCATAGAACGCAAACTCGTCGAGAAAGAGATAAGCTGCACCCTTACCACGCCCTGACTGGTCTGTATTCGTCAGGCTAACTACAGTTGACGTGTTCGATAATCTACCGAACTTGTCATTGTACCCTCTTGTTAGCTGACTTTTATTGGAAACAATGATTGTACCTCGAAGCCAGGGGGCTGGTGTTGCTTCGTCGAAATTATCGCTGTCATGGTGGCGAAGATTGTTCAAAATAAACTTCACTTTATCCAAAACTGCAATGGCTTCATTTTCCGTTCTTGACAACAAAAGAACTTTTATCCCCTTCTGGAAGTTGATTAGCCACGCAGCAAAGGCTGCTAAAATCCAAGACCAGCCAACTCGCCGCGACTTGAGGACAACTATCTTTTCGCCTCTTTGCAAACTCTCTAAAATTTTAATTTGGAATGGAAATGGAATAAACGGAAGGACTTCTGCTGTGGCCTCTCTCTCTACCCAGCAGTAGTTTTCAATAAAGTATCTAGGGTCTTTTCTACACCAAGCAAGTTCTTCAACTTGCCAAGGTTGAAGCCTAACGCTCATTGTTCCTCATTGCGCTGTCAACTATATCGAGAACCTCATCCATTGATGTTTTAGCGGAGCCAGGTTGGAAATTTACCCCGCTTCTGTCAAGTAATTCGAGCCACATTTTAATTTGTTGTGCATCAACTTTACGCTGTTCCTCTCTTGCTCTTTCTATGTCTTCGTAGAGATAGCGTGTAACTTGACGAATTTGGTGCATCGCGTCGTCTGCGCTAAGACGAAATAAATGTGTTATATCTTCGCCGCAGTGAGGACACAAGACTTCTTCAACTCTCTCACGAAGCTCGTTCCAACGACCGTCAGGGTCTTCCCATGACAGTTTTTTGATAACATCGGTATCAACACGAGTACCAATTAACTCTTCGGACTTTCGAGAGAGTTTATCAAATGTTAATCCGGGGTGAGCTAAGTAGTATTCCTTTAGAATGTCAACATGCTCGTCTTGTACGGCTGTTTTCGCCGCTCTGCGATGCACAACTCTCTGTTTCGTCATGGTATAGAGTTTACACTAATTTTACCGAAAGTTCAAATCAAGGTTGCTAAAATGTTAATCAACCTTTGAATTTGACAAAACAGAAAGGGTGTGCTACAATCACTTTATGGATGGATGGAACGTAAGCGACGACGTAAGAAGGCTAAACCCTGACATTTTTGGTGGCAAGCCGGTGAAGCGAAATAGGAATAAGTTTGGCGCAACCAAGACAGTGGTTGACGGTATCAAGTTTGATAGCAAGGGCGAAGCAAATAGGTACTTGGAGCTCAAAGAACTTCAAGAGCTTGGCGCAATTTCAAATCTCGAACTGCAACCAAAGTTTACGCTCATTCCGGCTTTCGAGCATGGAGGGAAGAAGTACAGGGCGATGACGTACTCTGCTGATTTTCGATACACCTCTGGTACACTCACATTTGTTGAGGATTTTAAGGGTTTTGAAACAGAGGTATTTAAGATTAAGCGCAAACTTCTTTTGTATCAAAATCCAAACATCAATTTCATTACCACCCGAAAATGAAAGACATTAACCTAGATTTTGACGATAGTATTCAGGCGCGCGACGACAACATTTGGATACCAACCAAAAAGTTTAGGAAGCAGTACATTCGTGTAAAACCGAGATACCGAAACAAGATCGAGGTTGTTGAGGATTACGAGGGTAATCTCGTTGAGGAAATTCCAGATGAAGAATACCGCTTGAGAATAGAGCGCCCACGAAGAACGCATTTCAAAGGGAGGGAAAGCGCGGGGACTAGAGGAGAGTGGGATTGGTTGATAAAAATAGCGCAAGAGGTTATCAACGAATACGGAGATAAACCTGTAGAGTCAAAGAAAATAGTGGCTCTAATTTGCCCAAAGTACAACATGGCGCAGCAAACTCTTTCTCAGAGGCTAAGAAGATGTTGGCGCAGGGGGTGGATAAGGCGTTGGCAAATGCACAATAATCGAGGAGAGGCAATAGGGAGACACGGTAAAAAATTGCCCCACTTCTGGAAATTTGAAAGGATAGATGATGACAAATTTGGACACCCAAGAATTGACTATTAACGAGAATGACAAACGGTGGGAGATTTTGTATAAAATCCTACTCGCCGAGTACAAAACACAAGAGCCGCAAGTTTCTCTGACAATTAGAGAAATGGGACATCGTATGGCGATGGTGCTTGGACAAGATGCGTCAATTTCGAGTAGCGTGATTGCCCACTATCTCAAAAAGTTAAAGGATAATGGGTATATTGATTTTCCAAAAATGCGCCCCGGTGTGAAGTCGCGGGACGCAAGTAAAATTATTTTGAAACAGGTCTAGGAGGGCCAAATGAAACCGTTTTACAAAAGCAAGACCATGATATTCAATGCGGCGCTCGCAGCTTCGCCGTTCATCGTTGCAGCTTTAGTGTGGCTGCAATCTGTTTTCACCAATGAGGAATTTCTACCTGCGCTTGCATCTTTGTTGGCCGTACTTGGTGTAAATCTTGATATGGCGCTATCTGCGTCTGTTGTTACAGTTCTTGTTGCGGTGATTGGTATGATTTTGCGCTCAGTCACCGATACCGGCATTACCTTCAAGAAACTATGGTAAACTACTGGCTAGAAGCAGTGACTATAGCGGTTCACTTGCTGGTACAAGTGTTCGTTGTAGTCGCTGCTTCACCTGCTTCGGTGCACGGGAGTCTCGTTGAAAAATGGGAAGCAGCTTTTATCTTACTCGTTATCTCTTTATTAAATTTCGCGTTGTACTCATCATTGCGGTCTTATTTTTCGGAATTATATATCCCGCAAGCGCGGGTTCACCGGATATTGAGCTTGCAAGAATCCTCGAAGGAGAAGCATCATTCGAGGACTGTGGATTCTTAGGACTTATTGCTGTAGCGCATGTTTATAGCCGTAATAGTATAATGTACGGTTACGCAAAATCATCTCCGCAATCAAGGTTGGTGGCAGAAGTGTGGGAAAGTATACCCGACCCAACACACAACTCAACATATATTTTTGGTGAAGCAGATTTACAAAAAAGTAAAGTGCGCTTGCTAGTATCAAAGGAAAAGCTCAAGCTAAAGTTGAGGGTACGCTGTAATAGCGGAGACTTATTCGCGTATGGAAAATGAGGTTTAGAAATGACAAATGACTTACAATCCGCAGCTATACACATCTACGGTAGTGACGCTCTAGCTATAGGCAGGAATTTGATTTACCAAGATTCTGGGCTAGACACTTCAATTGATTTCGTGGACGGTATCTTGCCGCAAGTTAATGTGCTACTCTTGCACCCAGACGCAAAGATGCCAGCGCGTGGGAGAAAAGGCGACATTGGGTATGATGTAAGAGCTGTAGAAAAAACTGTAATTCCGTTTGGTGGATTTATGTGGGTTTCTACTGGAATTGCAATGTCGTTTCCAAAGTATTTGTGGTATGAAGTTAAGCCAAGGAGTGGATTTTCCTTAAACAGGGGAATTTTCGTTCATCCCGGGACAATCGAGCATACATACACCGGGGAACTCAAAATTGGTATTCTCAACCTTGGAGGTAATTTCGGCAATGAATTGGTCATCAACAAAAGCCAACGTATCGCTCAAATCCTGTGGCATAAAAGGGTGGATGTAACGCACAATGAAGTTGACAAGCTCCAAGAAACAGAAAGAGGGGCGCAGGGGTTTGGGAGTAGCGGGCTGTGACAAGGGAAACCGCAGAATACTATAGCGAACTTGCAGAGTTGGGTTGTATTATTTGTCAAATGCCCGCCGAGATACATCACTTGACCGGCGCTGGGATGGCGCTTAAAAGCGAAAACGCAATACCGCTCTGCCCTCGACATCACAGAACGGGCGGATATGGAGTAGCTATTCACGCCGGAGAAAAGAAGTGGGAAGAAAACTTTGGAACGCAAGAGGAACTACTTGAGAGAGTAAAGAAGTTAATCGGTGACTAATAAACAAACAGCAGCGTTATTGAAACTTCTGAGACTTAAACTGGAAGCCGAAATATACGAAGCAGACGCTACACTTGGGGATAATGTTGTTAGAGTGCAAAATGACAAGTACATCGGCAATAACAGATTCGGAGAATTTCTAAGTTCCCCAATAACGCACCCCAATAAATGGGAAAAAGAGGATGGATTGGCCGTTGCATTAACCGGATTACTAGCCTTTACCATTGAAATCGAGGAAATAGAAGAAATGCTAACGAGTGGTACAGAAGATGAAGACTCCGCCTGAAAAAGTTCTAAACGAAGTAAGCGAAAACGAGGAAATCACATACTGGACTCGTCGCTCTGAATATGAGATGGTCGAGGAGTTCGCTGAGGGATTTCTGTACATTTGGGTTTGGTCATTAGCAATGTTGGATATTTCCAACGCACTCGACATGCCATCAATTTTGTATGGCCTTCTGTTTAATCTCTTGTTTATCTGGACAATGGTTCGTGAATTTATCGAGTGGAAAGCAGAAGTACATGTTGTTACAGAGTACATTAGTGACAAAGGTGGGTCTTACTACAAATTTTGGGGAGCTTTTAGGCAGAGAGACAAGGAAATCCCAATCTCAGGTTCATCGCCGGATATTTCGACAGATACGCTACTCAGTGCAAGAATTTGGAGATTTATAACAGGCGAACATCTAAAAAAAATCACTTTGTCGTCTCAAGGGCGCACGTATATCAATGGTAGTAAAATGTCGCCACAACTAAAAGCTGCAATCAAATCCGCCAGAGGAAGCCCAGCGGAAAAGAATGAAGCCGATTCTGATACAGTGCAGATTGCAAGAGAAGTCAGGAGGATGATGAAGGACGGCACGCTTAGTAAGCACGAGGCAAGGCACTACGCAAGAAACTTAATCGAGAGAGCGGTAAATGGATAAGGAGTTACTATGAGAACAAAAATCTTTTTTGACACTGAATTTACTGGGTTGCACCAAAACACAACACTCATCAGTATTGGGTGCGTGTCAGAGTGTGGGCGCACGTTTTACGCAGAGTGTGACGATTTCGACCAGAACCAAGTTAATAGCTGGATACAAAGCAACGTCATTGCCAACCTGATGCGGTTCGACCACGAATTTTCCGCTGATCCAAATAATTTCGAGTTTGTCGGGAGCCGAGATGAGGTCGCCTTTAAGCTTAATTGGTGGCTAGGGCGATTTGGTGAAGTGGAAATGTGGTCTGACACATTAGCTTATGATTGGGTTTTGTTCAATCAACTCTTTGGTCACGCTTTTAATATTCCAAGAAATGTCTACTACATTCCATTTGACATTGCCACATTGTTCAAAGTCAAGGGGATTGACCCGGACATTAGTCGAGAAAAATTCGCTTACGGTGAATACTTACAAGAAATGAAGGACAAAAAACACAACGCGCTTTGGGACGCTCAGGTTATCAAGGCGTGTTATGAAAAACTTATGAAGTAAATAGCGGGGCTAGGTAAGTATGGAAGTTCAAACCTCGTGGTGGTTAATCCCACTTCTAGTAGAAGCAGCATTTAGAATAATCAGCAAAGGCAGAATAAAGCCTTCCGTTATGATTGGTACGCTTTTGTATGGCGTTTTCCTGATTTTGCTTAGAATTTACTCGAAGATTTACTCGAAGATTCAGGAGAATCGCTTCCAGAGAGCGATGCAAGCAAAAGAACTACCAAAGATCGCCAGAAACGCAACCGAAGCTGCATCAATTCATCGTTTGAAGCCAATGGAGGTTGTAAGCGGTAAACGTGGTAGAAGATTAGTCAAAACCAACTACCTTAGACATCACACGCTTATTGCATCACTGACAGGTGGTGGAAAAACCAATTACATCAACTCGATGCTAGTTCAGTTCTTCTCAAAAGGTGTTGAATTTACTGATGTTGCAGACGTTTACCTGTTTGACTTGAAGGGAGTTGAGGAAGACTACTTGCACCTCTGGAAGCCTGTCGTGAAAGGCTACTTTAGCATCACGGCGGAAGGAAGCGGAATTAACAAGGCGATTGAGCAGCTTGAGGAAGTGGCTGACTTGCTCAAAAAGCCAAAGAGAAAGCACGCTATTGTTATTATCGACGAGGTTGCAAGTCTTACATCTTTTATCAAAGACCCCCAAATCAGGCATTGGAGCGAAGCCACCCTTGATAAGTTGGCAATGCAATTACGCTCTCGCGGGACGCTGATTATAGCAACTCAGTATCCCAAGTTTGACATTATAGGGAGAGGTGTGACATCAAACTTGCCGCGCAAAATTGGTTTTATGGTAGACGATGTTAGTCAGGGGGAATTGATATTCAGAAGTAGGCCAAAGGAAAAAGATTTACCAAGATACCCCGGTGAGTTTTTAGTGAAAGAACCGGGAACAAGAGGGTTGATTTCCGGTAAATCCTTCCTCGTAAACTTACCCGACGAAATCAATAGCGCCGTAAAGAAGGTGCTTGATACCCAAATACAAGGAGACGCAAGGCTTGAATTTCTTGGGAAAATGATAGCAAATAAAGAAGTGGGAGCATCTCTCTTGGGTGTTAATAAGTTATCTGGTAACGGCTCCGGGATAAGGCAAGGGGATGCTCTGAGTATGCAAAGAAACTTTGTAGCAGCGAGTGCGTTAATTCCACCAAGCAAAAGAGGGCAACCGCACAAGCTGGCAGTAAGCTACGCAGAGGCATTTGGGCTTGTAAAAAAGTACATCGACGATGGTAGATGGGTAGAGGGATTGCCGCCGTCGCTGACAAAGTGAGGAGGAGTAATGAGGGTTTTAGTTGCATGTGAATTTTCAGGGATAGTAAGGAGTGAATTTGCCAAGCTCGGACACGATGCTTGGAGTTGTGATTTACTCGAAACAGAAATTCCGGGTAATCATATCGTTGGGGACGTTTTAGATGTACTTGATGACGGATGGGATTTAATGATAGCACATCCCCCGTGTACGTATTTGTCAAACAGCGGAGTTAGGTGGCTACACACGCAAGAGGGGCGTTGGCAAAAAATGAAAGATGGGGCTACATTTTCCAGAAAGCTACTAAACGCGAATGTTCCAATGGTGGCCGCTGAGAATCCAATTCCTCACAAATACGCTGTAAATATAATTGGGGAAAAATACACCCAGATCATTCAGCCTTGGCAATTTGGTCACGGAGAGCAAAAAGCTACTTGTTTATGGCTACGAAACTTGCCGCCGTTAGTACCAACTAACATTGTTACAGGTAGGAAACAAAGGATATGGAAATTGCCACCAACGAAAGATAGATGGAAACTGAGAAGCGTAACCTACAAGGGAATCGCGGAGGCAATGGCGATGCAATGGGGAGGGAGCAAAAGTGGACATTAGAACAATTGAAAAACTTGCTATCGAACTAGAAGATAAACTCAGCAAGGAAATTTCAGGAGTTGAATGGCAAGCTGGCATCCTTGTTAAAAAGAAGCTAATCGAGTTGACTGGTATCGCGGCGATTGATGGCCGACGCTCTACTACTCGTAGATTGCTCCTCCCTGAATTTGTGGAGGCAACAAGGGATGAGAATATAATAATACAAATTAAAGAAGCCTTTCAGTCATTTCTCGAAAAAGTAACAGGAGTGCGGGGCGGAGTGTACCAACCTAAAGACTCAGAAGAAGGAGAGAAGCAAATGAAGGCATTAACAGTAGTCGATGCAGTAGAGAAGAAAAGAAAACTCGAAACAGGAGGTGGTAATGGATATTGACAAAATAAAGGAGCTCGCTGTCAAACTAGAGAATGGTTTTGATAAAACTATCCCAGATTGCGGGTGGCAAGCAAAAGTTTTTGAGGATAAGGAAGTGATTAGGCTAACTGGCTTTATTGATTACCCTCGCTATGCCATTCGTAAAAAAATAAACATTGAATTTGCGTACAAAACAAGTAAAGGCATGGCGTTATTGCAAACAATGCTAAAACTTGATAAATCTATGTGTAAGCTTCTCAAGAGTGCGGCGACTACATAATGCCAAACAGACCAACACATACCAAGATTACAATAGCACTAACAGCAAGTAGTCTGATACCGGCAATTATGATTGGGGCAGATGCGGCCATTCCGTTTCTTGGCGGAATTGCTTCCACGCTGTCAGTGAAACTTGGTAAATACTGGGTGGCGCTCAACCCTGACCTAGACATTGTTCAAAACAACTCGGACTTAGCAAAAATGTTGGGCTTTTCATCCTACCAGCAATCAATTTCCCACAGGTCTGGATTGACAAAATCAAGTTGGAGGTATGTAGCAAAAAATCCACTTAATCTGATATGGATGTCTCATCTTCCCGTCATTGGGACGTTACCGAGATTTCTTATTGTATTGATTTTACTTGGGATTGTCGCGTTAATGCTTGGGGTTGAGTTAAAGGCGGTGTGGATACTGTGGTGGTTTCTGGGAATGGCGTGGTCTGATCTATGGCATATTATCGCGGATATTTCGTGGAGTTGGATAAAAAGTAAGTGGAAATAACAGGCTTACCGCTTCGACAAAGACGGTTGCCGCTCTGGACACCCAAAAGGTTTTAGTTGGTTAGGGTTATCCAATATGCACTCATCCAATGGACAATTAAGGCACAATTCTCGACCAAGTTCGCATACCTTCCAGGGGGCTGACGATGCCAAAAAATCATTTCCGTTTCCATTACTAGCCCCTCTCCCCTTCCCTACATTCTTTGGTCTAACTATAGTTATGTTCATCAGGCCAGCTTCTTTAATTCTACGAAGGCGATACCAAACTGCTTGCATTGAATGAACTTCCGTAGCCAACCAAACCTTCTCCCGAATATCAGATACACCAACGGTTGCGCCGGGTGGAAAAACAGCATTGATTTCCTCAATCCACTTAGGCGCTTTAGATACTGCTTTCAACTCTACCCCTCCTCAGCCATATCTAATCCAAAGTAATGTTCGTTTTCCTCTGCCTTTTCCTCTAACTCTCTTTCTTCTTGTACTATTTTTCTCCATAAATTCTGTAGTCTTCTGTAATCCTCACCATCCCCGACAGATGCAGCAACACTCATTGCGTTAAGAACAGCTTGCTTCCTGTCACTTGCGTACATAAAACCTCCTTAAGAATTATCATCATTTGTTTTCGGTGAAACCATCTTTATTGAACTATGCAACAACCCAAGCTGTCGCCATGCCAATGTATCTGAAAGACGAACAACAGTTGTAGTGTGATGCGGCTTAATATTCAATAGAGCGCGTCTTTGCTGCTCGTGTAGCCAATAAAACAATGTAGTTAAGGTTTTTAACAACACCCAGTAGGTGAGAATAATAGTGCCAAGTGAAATGATAGAGCCAATAACAGTCCCGGCAAGCAGCATAACGGACAGCGAAAAGCTATGCCAACGATCTGCTAACGCAAACAGGAAGGCATTTCTACGCACGGCAAACGCCTCCCATGTATCCTTGCTCGACTGTCGATACGCCAAACGCTTACTCTCTTCTCCTCTCTCCCCTGCGATTTTCATAACAGTACGAGCGCTTTCTCGTTGCTCTACCGCACTATCAACACCACGAACCCCGATTACACCAAGAACAACGCAGCAAAAAAGAAGACCGGCTATGACGGTAACAATAACGTTATCCACAGTTTACCCCCTGTAAAACAGACGTGTATCTCCGGGCGTTTCAGGACTTTGCAAAGCATACGCCGCTGAGATTTGCTGGTACATCTCTCGTTTTGACTGCCCAGGCTGTAAAACAAAGAGCGTCTGCGTCGGAGGCGGCAATTTATTTCTGGCATTTGCCAACAACCCAAGCAAGAAAATCGCAACAATGACAATGCCGATTGTTCCAACAACGCCAATCCCAAACAATGTCAGCGCCATTATTATGGCAACGCTATGAGTTGAAGAAGTCAACCCCATAGAAAAACTTTGAGCCGCACTCAAGGAACGTTCACTAAAAGCTGCTGCACTTGCCTGCACTCGCTCACTGTAAGCCTGAGCGCTATCCAAGCGGCTGTCACCTTTGGCGCGAATGACGCTCGCCTCTCCTTGATAACGAGAATACACCTCATGCGCCCTCGCCGCATACTTGTCCGCAGCCGTATTATTGAGATAACCAAGACCAAAAATACCGGCCAATACTAACACGGCTATTAAAATAATCCCGAAGAATACGCTCGCTGCTCCGTTCATTTGCACTCCTCCTTAACAAGAAAAACGCATCTTGGGTAAGTATCCCTAGGGTCACTCTTTACCCTCTGGATTACGCCTCTATCCTGCAAGGACTGAATTGTTTCGGCTCTACGCTGATTCTTAGTTACCCAGAATATGGATACCACAGGGTGCGTTCGCAAAAAGGTGATGATTGCTTTTTCGTGCCTGTTCATTAAGTATACCTCTTTTTCTTCGTGAGTTTATTAAACACGTACCGCGCAAATCCAATACGCCCTTGCATTTGACGTTTCGAGAAGGCCACAGCGAGCCCCGGCGGAATAGGGATACTGCCGGCGACTATGTTAATGCCATTCACCATAAGTAGCCACTGCGTCCAATAAGACTGTGATTTTGCTACAGTCAAGGATAAGTAGATGTCGTCTTTGCTTTCCTTGAATACCTTACCGTTGAAATCAAAAACATTCCACACATCAACATTATTGGATTTCAACATACGCTTGACATCTCCGATAGACCAATCTAGTAGGGCAATGTCAAACTCATGCGTTTTCCCGTGTTGAATTTTCTTGTAAAGCGTATGAAAGAATGATAGCATATACACCTCGCTCCCTAGTTATCCATTTCCATCTTGCTATAGCGGTTTTTTGTACTCTCGTTGTTTTGCGGAATCCCGAATAATAAACGTTGGGCTAGAGAGCATTTCAAGTAACTTGGCGTTCTGCTCTAAGATTATTTCATTTTGATCTAAAACGCGATGGATAAATTTCACCCTATCCTTATCCATTCCCATTTTCTCGATATTCGGTTTCCATGTAGCCGATACACTATCCGCTGAATATGTTTTTGCCGTCCTAGCTGTATACTCTTTTGTCATCTTAAACTCCTTTCTCTATAAGCATTTCAAATAGCGTCTTGAGGAAAATGCCATTCTGACTTTGGCTTTCCCTGTCGCCAACATTCCCCATGCGCTGACCGCGATTTATTACTCGAATCGTAACCAGCAAACACCGCATCATCTAAATCGTCACGCTCGATTAACTCGCCACAAATTCGACACGGTTCGTTGACATACATTGATCTTGCAAATAATTGCACCTTACCGCTCAGTACAGCTTGCTTAATACACTTATCGCATTGCCACCCGTTTTTTGTTTTGCGCCATCCCTGACAACGGTAAAACGCCTCAGCGTCAGCCTTGTTATCAAACTCAGAGTAATCTAACAAATTATCACAAGAGTAACACCATACAGAATATTGAATTGATTTATGGATTTTCCCGTCGCCCATGTCGCACTCCTGTTACCGCGCCAAATGAATGATGATAAACAGATTAAAAAACTTCACCGACACTTTCAAGCCAAGATTATCACGGCTAAAATAAAACCAAACGTAACGGGTTAAATGAGTTGAAAAGTTAGTCATCATGTTTCCTTTTCTCTAAAAACCAGTGCCACAATAAAGGCTGCATTGTATTGACGGCTCGGTATCGTACCGCCCGGCATTAGGAGGTAGTTCGTCCAAAAATACACGTACCATTTTACCATCTTCGTATCTTTTACAGATGGCTACATCGAGCTCTCGTTCAACCTCGCTCATTGTCCAAAAGACATCTGGTTTTACTACTCTAATACGATTCCAATACCCCATCCCCCCCTTAACGCACCCTGCCTTAAGACAATTTGCGTTCTTGAAACCAATATCGTATGCAGATGGCCTTTTTATACCCTCACGCAATAGCAATTCCTGACAATTAGGTTTTGATATACCCCTCTCGACAAGAGGACATTCAATGTTTACAAGCGGGTTATTTTGCTTAAATCTTTCTAGCCTGTCCTTTTCTTCTACGCTAAAACCAAATATCTGCAAATCCGTATCTACTTTCTCAAAAGCCAGCCTTGGCTTCTTCTTCATTTCAAGTGAGCATCTTGCTCCCATTGGCCCAACAAGGTAGCGAGTTTTTCTGTAAACATCTATGGTATCAGTGTATTTTGGATTTTTCAAAACAGTCACTTTGTGGTTTAGCCAGTTTTGCAAATCATCCATAAATCGCCAATTATCGTCATCCTCCGAGCCAGTATCACATATTGCTAATTCTATTGGATAAATGTCTTTGTACTTCTCAATTGCAAGTTTAGCTGCTATAGAAGATGTTACCCCTGCCGAAACCCACACTACAACGCGCTCGATAGTCCTTGTATTTTCCATACCCTACTTCTCCTACCGTGATTGCCAATACAGGTATTATAGCACATCCATCATATATATGCAACTCTACACCCCAGTATATTAGCCCCAAATACACCAACAATCAAGAGCATAAGCACACTTGCAGCAAGTAGAACGCATGCACCTTAAAAATTAGATATTCACATTAAACAACTTCTTTATCTTTATAAAAGGAAATGGCAGTAAAAGAAACTGCCAGCCGCGACGCGAAAGCCCCCTGCCCTGCTCAGTTATCTCTCTTTTGTTTTAGTAAGCTATGCGTTATATATGTTCTATTCGGGAATTGGGGATGGGATTATCGGGAAGGCAGTCGATAACGCTTCAAGTCGGCGCTGCTAATTCCGAGTAGGGTACTCTGCCAGTCAAAAACAAGGTACTCTAGTATACCTTTTCATCTTTGTGCATATCACACAACAAAGCAGAGTATTATATCTCATAATCATCATATCTTTGTGCATATCACACAAGAGGATTGACACCTAAAAAGATTATACCCTTATTTGCACAATTGGTACTCTGGTACTAATCCTTTTGCTTGTCATAATGCCTTATTCTATGCACATTGCACAAATAAACCGGCTATTGTGTGGTATATCCAGGTCTTTTATAGTGCATACTGCACAAGTCAACATAATAAATGTCATAGTCAATTTGTGACAAAATTATGTCAATAGACATAATGCACAAAAATAACCGGCTTATCCCCTATTTTGGCCTGGATTGTAGTGCAATCTGCACAAAAAAATTCGTTGAAATTAGTGACATTTGTCATCTTGAAACTATGACACAAAATGTGTATAATCTAAGGTATAGAAAATATGTGCAGCCAAATTTTATTCACCTAAAAAAGGAGACAAAAATGAACATCCAAAATGAAGCAGTAAAAAAACTATCTGACAATAGCCGGAAGCAGTTAGTCGGGTACTTGGCTGAAATCGCCATGCGCCCGGAAGTCCTTACCCTGCTTAACCGCATGGCAAGCGCAAAGGCCGACGCCGCCAAAGTAATTCAGCAGGCGCAAGAAGACGCGCAAAAAGCCATTCAGGAATTCCTGCCGACTTACACGCAAGACATTCCCGGCAATGCGGCAAAGATGGCAGAACTTAGCCAGGCGGTAGTTGACGCCCAAAACCTTAAGCCCAGCGACCTACTGAACGGCTTAAAAGGTACGCTTTCTGGCAATGGCGCTTTTGTGGAAGTATCCACTCAGTATTTTGGGCGGGCGCCGATTGAACGTGCTAAAAAGTTGGATTATGTTGTGTCCTACTACAACACTAAGAGTAATAAAGGCTTTACCTTTGAACCCCTTGTTGATGACAAAGGGGAATTGACTGGCAAGGTGAAAATTTCCCAACTTGAACGTGTCAAGGATGGGAAGGTTAATTCCTGGAAATGGGTACATATTGCCGAAGTCAACAGCGACTCTTTCCGCAAACTGGTTGAAAAACACTGGGAGCTTTTGGGCATTACCGACCTGTTTGAAAGCGCCGCCGCGTTCAATAGAGACGGATTCGGACGTACCAGCGCCAAAAAGGACATTAGCCCTAATGCGCTGGTTGCTCAAGCCAACGGCGTATACTGTGACAGAAACAACGTCTTGCCCAAACTTTTGAAGCGCATTTAACCGGTTGTTTTCTAATGCTTGCTCACTAGCCGTCATTTAACCTTGCTAGTGGGCAACAATTAGCAAATAACTCAAAAAAGGAGAAAGAACAATGACATTTACAGCGCAAAACAAATCAGCAACAAAACAATTGACGTTACTGTACGGGCAACCAACCCGTACTAAGACCATAGGTGATTATCATGAAGTTGTCTACAATCACAACATGAGCAAAACTTATCCGACTCGGTATATTGAAGTCGGGGTATGGGAAGGGATAGAACGACTTCCCATAAAAGAGGAAAAACGTATCTTGATTGAAAAGCACAACTATAACGATTTCGTGAACGAATATGAAATGTTTAACTTGCTTCAAGTTTGGAATGAATAACCCGAAGCAAGCAGCCAAATAAAAAGCCACATGCCCCAGCATGTGGCTTCCCCTTGCTTCTCGTTTTTTTGGGCGGCAAGGGGAAGGCCATATACTCATGGCCGCCTATACGAGCGACTTACTCAAAAGGAGCTAAAAATGAAAGTCACAAAAATGAAAACTATCTGGAAAAAAGGCGACGGCGGCAATAAGTTACGGAAAGTACTTGAAGACAACTTAGAAAAGTCTGTTGTCGCCCATGTTCCCCTTTATTTAGGGGATATGCTAATAGGAGAGGATGAAGACGCCCTCTTGCAAGAATGACATGGCGATTTTTCTGACTATTTGACGATCTCTCCCTCAAGGGACGGCGCAAGAGCCGTTTTTGACGCCCACAGCATCGGGAGCATCACGCAGGATGAAAGCGGCGGTAAAATGCACTTCATCCTTATCGGTGACTATAAGGGATGGGAAGAAGAATTTTATCCAAAAGAAAAAACATGCGCCGATTGCGCCATCCCCTCGCTATACAAAAACGGGGAAAGTATTTGCGCTATCTGCAAGGACATGGACAAGTTTATAGAACTTCGCTAAAAATGCATGGCCGCGCGATTCCGGGGGAAATCCGGGGAATCGCGGTTTTGAAAAGTGCATGCCCGCCTTTCGGCCAAAAACTTGGCGACGGCTGACTTAGTTGACGATGACTACCACAATACCATTAAAAAAGCAGCCATTGAAAAATGCTTTACCGATCCGGCGGCCATTTACGGCAGGCAATACGCTTCCTGGAAAGTTTGGTGGAATCCCGGAAGTAACTAACCAAAAAACTCTGATAAGTCATCCAGCAACCCAGGATACCGACTTATCAGAGTTTCTCTTAAAGCCGCCATATTTTGCTCATGAGCGGCCAATTCTTCGCAGCAATCATCTTCAATTACTCGCTTTACTTGTGGTTGCTGATTACTTAGCAATTCCTTATACAACGGCGAGTTTTTAGCAATACTAAAATGAACACGGCAAGCCGGGCGGCAAAACCTGGAACGGCTTGTCTTTGCTTCATAAACTTTACCACAATAATCACATTGGCGTTTCATTTTACCCTCCTTTCTTGCGTTATAACGATAAGTGTAGTACCATTACTACGGAACGCAGTTACCATTATAACGATACTTTTGAAACAAGCAAATTTACGCTCTGTTTCCCGCTAGGCTGGAAGAGTCTGGCGAAACTAGACGCCGAAAGATAACGGTTCGATTCCGTTATTGGCGGGCAATAGCGCGTAAGTTGGGCGCTAAAACTAATTAAAAGGAGAAAAACAATGTCAAAAACACTCAGATTAAACGCGAACGCAGGCGTAAATATCATAAGATGCCCCGTTGTGAACAAAAGAGGGGAGCGCTGTTTCGGCCACCAACACGTTCGCATTAGCCTAGAAGAACTGGCTAAAATACGGCACGGCAACGAGAAAGTCGTAACAGCTAACTTCTCTTGCAATCACAAAGGCGTCAAAAAAATCGTGCTGTTTCGTCGGCCCGCGTGGAAGTAATTTGGGATAAAATTTGGGATATTAGGAGAAAGGTACCATTTCCCACCGAAAGCCCCAAAACAAGGCGAAAGTGGGGCAAAACGTGGGATAATAGGCCGTTTTTGGGGGTAAAGTGGGGGAAATAGTGGGACGGGGCGGAGTTTTCGGCAAATACAACCCTCTCAATATCCCAAATATCCCAAATTTCGGCGACCATGCCGCGTTTCGGACATTATAAAATCAAAAAGTCATAAAATCAAAAAGTAAGGTGATAGATAATGGACAAAAGAAATTTCAAAAAGATGATAAGCAACAAAAAAGCGCGGAAAGTATACGCGCTTGACGGCAATGAGTTATTCGCGGCTGCTGTGCGCTTAGGCGCTAAAGCGGCCGAAAGCGTCCAGGATAGCTTTGACGTGGAGTTGATTGACAATTACACATTAGTTGCCAACTATGACAAAAATACCGATAAGGTCATTGTCTCCTTCTGGGGAGACAATGGGGAAGTTATCGCCATTCAAAAGTAATTACATTGTAATTACACGAGGAGAGTACCATGTTCAAAATAGGATACAACAAAAGCGGTAGTTTATTCGTGGATAAAGATGACGGGAACAGCGATGACGCCGTATTGGTTTTAACCAAGAAGCAATTAGTGCAATTACAGCAGTCTATTAACTTTGCGCTTAAAAGCCACCCGAATGTGAAGATATTTGACTTCGAGGGCGCGTATCGAAACTACCTTGTGCATAACATTAGCCTTAACTGGCCTCAAACGATTGAGTATTTGAGAGAATTTGACGAATTTTGCAATAAGACCTTCTTCTCAAAAGATGGCCTACGCCTAGCGATTAGACAGGCGCAAAAAAGAAGGAATTTCTACGGCCTCGATTATACAAACAAAATATCGCGTATCAAAGGGCTGCGCGATGTCTACCCCCTCGGATTGATAGAAGCTAAATTCGTGGTAGAGATACTGTGGAGTTAAACATGAAAGTCATAACATCGGCTAAACTGTTAAAAGAGCTTGAAAAGGCGGGCTTTATTACGTCTTTTCACCCAAAATATAAATACGTCAACGATAACGCAGACCCGGACCCGTATAGAGTTTTCATGCACAAAGGGACTAAATACGAAGTCAACTATGTTGACGGATGTTTTTGTCCTTACGTGTTTCAGGTGGAGTCAAACTAAACGCTTTCTGGCAGTATCGCGTCACCTGCGTTAGTGGTGAGGGTAGCGAGCTATCGCCTCTAAATGAGACTGCGGTTTGTTTTACGCTTTCAGTCTATCTCTCGAAGGTAGATTGAGACTGTAGTACAAACTAAATAATATAAAGCTCACGCGAGCTGAGGAGGCAACACAGTCATCATCGGCGTATCCACTCGAAAGAGACAAAGGGCTTGTAACCCGTTTGCGCGCTAAAGATGCTATTTTAATCTAAACCAGAAAGCGCCTCTATATGGGCGCAACGAAAGAGGTCGGCGCTATAGTAAATAGAGCCTCACTCGTTGCGCCACCTTCTTAATCAAAAAAGGACAAAATAGCATGTTAATAGTTTTTGCAATCGCTTGTATTATCATCGCCATTATAATCGCCGATGGCGAAAGCCCACTCTGAAACTGAATGACATTTAACGAAACCGCGTTAATCAATACGGTTAATGCGGCTTTGTTAGACGTTATTCAAAACTTCCCTAACTTGGGGAACTTTCAAAAAGGAGACAAGATGATAAATAAAACCAGAAAAGAAGCAATGGAAGACAAAATAGAACTCTGTGTTCAATTGCTCCACGAACGAAAACATATACACGAAAGAGTAAAAGACCAGTGGATATTCGCTACAAACTATTTTCGCGGTAGCTTTTATGCGTGGGGGGAAACCGGGAAAAACGGCGAACCAGACTACTTTACACATGACGAATTGCGGCACATGGAAGCAGAAGCCGTAAAACGTCATAACGACAAATATGGCGCTCCGATTGGTATAAACGTATTTCACTCGGAAACGTTCAATCGTCCGGCTCGCGTGAAACATTTCGCATAACCAACACAAAAAAGGAGACAAAAACAATGAACGAACCAAAAGTATCGATTCAAGTGAAAGTTCGGCAAAAGAATGACTACAGCGAGTGGGATGATATTCCCGTTCTCGCCTCTGCCCTCATCGAAGACAGCGACAAGAGCGGAGACGGGTACGCCAAATTCATTCTTGAAACAAGCGGCGGTGTAGAAGCCCGATGGAATAAGGTCGGCGACTCAAAAGGCCACCATGTCAGAAAGGAAGGGTATTATCCGTTCTGGCAAATTCAGATCGACAGCCAAACTATCGGCCCTCCCATGATGAAAAGTTTAGCCGAGGAATGGCTCGAAAGCCTGCAACGGTGGATTAAGGCTGACAAGCTGCGAAAAAACACCAGAAGTACCATTAAGATTGTCCCGACGGAGGTGATATAATGAGAACAATAAATCAAGGCGACTACAGTAACGAACTAAGGAAGCTCGGTATAAACATGCTTTCTGGTGAAGGCTGCAATATGGGTACTCGAATTGACACCGATGTTTCCCCTACGGCAGCCCCCTTTGTAGAAGAATACCTCGGTGGTATGAAACTAACCCATTCCGGCTTTAACGGGTGGGGTGTAGACGAGTTCGGCAAATATCATGTCAACAGGATGTCCGCCTATCACTACGTGAACGACAAGTTTGTCAAACGCGATGGCTGGTCAACAGAAGACGGCTATTGCTTCAAACTACCCCGCAGCATGATTGACGAATTACTCATTTTCCTGCTACTGAAACAGAATGAGCATGTTGTCTATGTGCCAGCCGACGGGAAACCAGGATTTGCCATCGGTGGATTTATTCTTGTTATGAGCGACGATGAATACTCCATGTTTCGTGGAGGATTAGACTATGACGGTAATTACGCTGACGGTGTTGGGCTACCTAAACCAAAACGCGCCGGGCATGTAATGCGGATACAGTCGGATAGATACGACTTGTACTGGCGACACTTTGAAGGCCAAGACGCCTCTGCTAACCGTCACGCTTTTTCTGGCAAAATGATTGCGTAAGGAGAAGAAAATGATAAGCAGAAACCCGAAAGACTTAACCCTTGTTGTAGATGTACCAGAACAAAAGCAACTGTCGTCTAATCTACGAAACGGCTGGATAACAACAGCCGGTATCGGCGCAAAAATTTGGGATAAAGATGTAACCGAAATTTACGCCATTACCAGCAAGGGAGATATAGCGACTGGAAACATTCGTGTCCCGCAAGACGAACTTGTTGAGTTTTGCTGGCGCGTCCTAGAAGAAACTGGGGAAATTCCGCCTATGGCAGAAACAATCGCAAATATCCTAAAGGAGCGTAAACATGAATCAAGTTGAATTAGCTTTAGCGGTTTTAGCCGCTCGCATGGGTGAAAAGGAAAAAACCCTGTTCAATCGCTCAGGCGTCGGTATCAACACGCGCACAAAGCGTAGTGTAAGTCAACGTCGGTGCAAAAACAAACAGCGCAAGCAAGCGCGAGCGATTAACCGTAAGCGAGGCCAGAAGATGAAATAACACTAAACGCAATCCAATAATTAAATAGTGGGGACTGGTCATCCCCACCCTAACCCAACCGAGGCCGGTGGCAAGTCCGGGAAAATGGGGAGCCGGGTAAATTAACCACAAAAAGGAGAAAACGATGGATAAACAAAAAGAAGCGATACTACTGGTAGAAGGATGGGGCAAGCAATACATTGATGCCCTGCTATCAAACAAAGTAGATGAGTACGGGATAATCACTTCGCCCGGAAAGTTTGAAGGCGAACACTTCATTGTAAAATTCTTCTGGGATGTTAGCTTGGAAGGTGTAGCCGACGAAGAAATATACGATGTAGACACCCAATACTTCGTTTTTGAGTTGGCAGAGTGGGAAAGCCTTATACCGGGAATTGTATACGGCCTAGACGAGTACAGCGAAGAATTATGGCTCGTCCTCTGGGAGGACGACAACGGCTTTATCAATTCGTACTGGCCCACAGAGAGCGCCCTAAACGACTTACGGGAAGGCGCTCAAAAAGAAGCAGAGGAGGCGCAAGATGAGTAAAGACGGCCCGAAGTATTTAGACGAATTATCCGCGAACGGCACAGTGTGCCCAATTTGCGGAAGCGATAACGACGATTTGAGCTTTACTACAATTACTTACGAAAGCGCAGACGTTGCATTTGAAAAAGTTCACTGCGATAGATGCGGCTCAAAGTGGAACTCGGTTTGGAGTCCCGTTGCATTGACTGAGTTTAAACCCAATGTAGAAATTCGGGATAACGGCGGTGTAACATTTGACCGCTACACTATTATTTACCCAGATGGAAGCTATGTTGCCGCAAGTGTAAACCCAACTCACCCGCAAGGCTTTTGGCAACATGGCGAGGGTTTGGAAATCGGTGGCGACAATCACCATCTCGGTAAGTTAATCACGTTTAGCGAATTGCCTGATGTTTGCCAGCGTCTCGTAATTCAAGAATTACAATCAGAATTTCAAGGAGAAGAATAATGGTACACACAATAGTAACGAATAGCGCAATGACGTATCACTCAACAGTCGTGGCGAGAATAGAAGATGGTAAAGTCATCCTCAACACGGGTGGATGGGAAACACCAACAACAAAGAAGCGCATGAACCAATTCGCCGAAATGATGGGGTTAAACTACACCGTTTTCCAAAAGGACTTTGAGTGGTTTGTTCAAGTTGGCAAAGACGATCCGATACCTTTTGACGGCAACACAGTTAAATTCGAGGTGCGCTATGGATGAGATTACAGAACACGCGAAAAATCTCATGATACTCGCAGACGCTTTTGACGCTTTACAACAGTGGCTTAAAGATGAACTTGGCAGCGACGTTGAGTACATTCCAGACAGCGCTATCCAAGAAGCTATTGATGACTTCTGGGCCGAAGAAGGTGAAATTGATTTTGAGCAAGTGTCAGACGAAATTGTGTCTGCAACAAAGGATCACATCGCTGATACATTTATGACAAAGGATGACGCTATAGCCGAGTTCAAGGAAACTATCCTGCCGTCAATTCTTCAAAAAGAAGCCGAATATTACGTTTCCAGCGACGGAAAATACAGCGTAGACAAGCCAATGCGCCGAGAAGCGTGGAATAACTTCGTGGACTCTCTGTGCAAAGAGGGGCGCATTACACAAAACGCCTGCGATGACGACGATTGGTCTACTCCCGACGAATTGGAGAATGGATATGTTTAATATGGAACTTACCCCAGAAGACGCAGAGGTGATTATCGCTGATGTTGATATTGACTCTCGGCTGACCGCTTTCGCCAAAAGCACGTTTAAGTGGAAGTATCACACGATTAGCAGCCAAGTGCTTTCTCGTATCGGCGCACTCAAAAAAGTCAGTGATGTCAAGGTTATCGCAAGAAAACTTCACTGTAAAATCCACCCCGACGAAATGGAAATTCTACTCAAGCGACTCGTCTGGTTTGAGGAAACAAACGAGAGATTAGGCGAAAACGCCGGATTATTACTTGGTGACATTGTGTACGCCAAGTATGGCGTAGAGTTAATCTAGGAAGGCAACCATGAGCCAAAGATTTACAAGTGTAAAAACCTTAACCAAAGCTCTCGGTATCTCCAAAAGGCAAGCAAAGGAAATCCGAGAAACAATAAAAAATCCAACAAGCGTTTCTGCTATACGCAAGGCGCCAAAAGGCGACTGGGCGGTTGCCGTTTCACCAGAGCGTCTAGTAGAAATGCAGATGGATCAAATAAACGAAATCCTCGGCTTACACGGAGTTGAAACAGTATACCTCGACAATCAAAAGTATCTCGGCAATAGCGGCTACTTTCGCCGCTACTATTGGGGCAGTTGTGTTTTGCTCTATATCAACACAGGGGAAACATACCAGCCAAGCATCGGTTACGAAGTGAGAACGGGGAAGTTTATTCTTCTTCCGGGCGGGTGGGGTTCGTGGCACGAAAACAATGTTGAGATTAACCCTGAGACTTAACTCCTTCGGGCTCGGGTTATGAAGTTGCCGCATCGGTGTAAAACCAACGGGTGGAAGTCCCGTCGGTAATTGGTAGTTAAACAAATTAAAAGGGAGACAAGAAGATGAAACTTACTATTCAGCAAGACTTGTACGCAGAAGACCCGCTTACCGAATGGGACAACCCCTTTCGTTTTATCAGCAACCACAAAGACTACTATACAAGTAGGCGTAACGTTACAAACGCGCACGGCGACTCCGTGTACGATAAAGACGGTGAACCGATCGGTATTGACGATTTAGACGCAATGGGTAAATTCTTTGAAGTTGAAAGATATGTTGTTGTCCCCGTAAGAGCGTATATGCACGGAGGAATTTCGCTTTCTACCGGGTACGGTTATCCGTATAACGATGTGTGGGACTCTGGAACTTTCGGCTGGTTGTATGCTTCACCAGAAGATATTCGTAACAACTTCAACGCAAAACGCGCTTCTAAGAAAATGAGAGAGACGTTTACCCAAATGATGAAGTCGTTTGTCGAAACATGGGACGACTACTTCACCGGGAATGTCTTTTGGTTTTCCATCGAAGACGACAATGGGGAAATCAAAGACTCTTGTGGCGGTTTTTACGGCGACGTTGAAAAGTCCGGTATAGAACATCACGTTTCAGAAGAAGCATACGAAGCCTTGCTATGCAATGACCGTAAAGATATAGGAGGTAGCGAAGGATGGGGATTTTACATTGAGTATCAGTCCCCAGAGGAAAGAAACGAAGCAGATGCGCTACTCGAAGCAATAATCGGAACGACTTCCGCAATAGTTATCTAGCAAACAATTATGCGTCGGTATAGCGGGATAATAATATACCTGCCTGTCCTAGAGACAGCGGCCTATCAAGTATTATATCAAGTGCGGTGGAGGGTAATCACCCGAAGAAGCTACACAAGACGAATATACGGATACCATCTCGGCGAGAAACCGGGGCGTATAACAAGTCGCGAATAACAAGAGGAAATGCACATGCTGCTTATCTCGAATCTTTTACATAGCATATACTTTTACTGCGTTATGGTGCCGAAGGCGGTTGTATTCGCCATACGCAACCCACCGAAAAAAGTACAGCCATATACCAAACTTCCCCAATCTAGGGAACTTTCAAAGGAGAACACATGAGTAAAAAGAAATTTGTCGTGACCGTCCCATTAACACGTGAGCAATGGTTTACGCTGATTAACGTTGCAGACAAACGCGGTTTATCCGTTTTTGAGCTTATCGAGGACTTTGCGGACAGCCTAAACGCGAAAGAAGAAGACAAAGACATATACGTTGTAAACGCCATCAGGTCAATAACCCTCGCGGAAACATACGAGGTTCTCGCCAGCAATGAAGGAGAGGCCATTGAACTCGTAGAGGACGGCGACCCAAGTGTTATAGAAATTCGTTCCAGCTCAAAAGATGGCAGTCTCTATATTCTTGACGCCAAAGCTAAATAAGTAACATAAAACACCGCTAGTTTGCCCTCAAAACAACACATTAGCCCGCTGCACTGTATGCAGTAGAATTTGTGCGTAATAGTCCATCATGGTATACTTAGCACATGAATACAGTGATTGGAAAGTGTAAAGAGTGCTTCAAAAACACAGCGCTGAACCAAGATGGACTTTGCAAAAAATGCCAACTCGAAACGGTAGACTCTTTCGAGATGGCAGAAATAAGAGCGAAACTTCTGCGCTTCTATTACAGCGAGTTTGGCGCAAAAAGCGTTATTGCTAATTGGCAAAAACTCGCCGACAATCTCTCCCGTTTAGTAAAGAGAGATAAAGCATGGACAGCGAGGTACATTAGGAGTATAGCAAACGGGGACAAAGGCTTTCGTCGTATTCCAGCGCAATTAAAACAAGCGATAGAAGGCTACTCTCCAAAGATTGTATTCACCGATGGGTTTGCTGTTGAAAATACGGTAAGTAAATACCAACTTCCGGTTGGCTCAATCATCCTCGGTAAACCACGCAAGTGTAAATGGAGAGACTGCAACGTATGGTTCGTCCCGAAGTGGGACAGTCAGCTATACCACACAAAAAAATGCAAAAAGCTCGCTCGAAACGAGCGCAGAAAAAAGCAAAGAGTACAAAAGAGATTCTAACTTTTGTGCTTCATAATTTGTTATGAGGTATATTTACGGTCAATGAATTGTTAGCTGGCTACGCGCTAGAGAGGAGTGGAATAATGAGCGTTACAATTTTGGAAGTTTTACAAAATGCAGACCATAACATCAACGCTACGCATCCTGTACAAATTGAAATGGGAAAAGAGCAACTAAAAAATGCTATTGTCCTGCTGGAAAAAGGATATGATATTGATGCGATTTTTGATTACATTGTAGAATCATACGGTAGTGTTGAAGATGCACCAGAAGCAGTAGTCACAGAACGCGCCAGCTAACAACCCGTTGTACGCGAAAAGCTATCAAGCCATACCTCATAGCTAATTCGCCTACAACCCAACTGCGATAGCGGCGCAATACGGCCAACCCGCGATCGCGTAAACTCTGGCCGTTATATTACTCAACTAATAAGCAAAAGGAGATTAAAAATGTCAGTAGCAAGCGATTTAATTGAACGAATGGAAGCAGAAACAGGTCAGCGTATTGATGCCAATGATGGTAATAATTTGGCTATGGCTGGCCTGCTCGGAGCAATGTCTCGGCTAATGGGGAAGTCGCCGTCAAGTTACACTGAACGTGATGATGTTGCAGTCGGAGTGCTTATCAGGCATCAAATGTCCCCGGAATGGCAGCGAGAGAAAAAAGGTAAACAAATGTTGGCGTCTTTGGGCAAGTGGAATGTCGCCTGACGTTTTGAAAGCTATTGCCGGATAGTCGTAATATAACCAGGGTATGCAGGCGAATTGCTAGACCTGCTGCCCTCGAAGCAAGTGCGTTTTACAAACTTATCAAACAAGAGGCATCAGACGATTTACCCGCAATCGCCTGATCACCCTCTGTTATACCGCTACGGCGGGAAAGGAAATGAAGCAATGTCAGCAGGTATGAATATTGGCGATAGAGAAGATTATTGGCAATCTTATCGCTTCCCTACTACCCTTGATAAAGATGCCCCGCTGCATACATCTCCGCATTACACCGACAAACGTTTCAATAAAGAACAAGCAGTTTTTGGGAAACATCCAAAATCGCGGTATGGACACGACAATCTGAAATATGATTATTCTGATCGTCTTTGGCAATGGGATTATGACAAAGCTGAAAAATCCGTTGAAGTTGCAAACGCCAGCGGCGCGACATTAAGAAGTTGCAAACGGTACGAGGCCTATCTGTCTGCATACTTTAATAAGCCAATCGAGATTAAACACATTATTGCAGGTGTCAATCGTGGTAATGGTTATCCGTATTGTGTATTTGGCTACAAAAGCGCAGACAGTTAATAGCTTCAACCTTAAAATTTCAGCTATCCACAGGTTATCCACAGAAAGAGGTGAGTTATCCACAGGCAAAAGTTGCAAAATAGCACACAATTCCTATAATATCAAGTAATCATTGCGGAATAGCTTAACGGTAGAGCGCCAGAATCATAATCTGGATGTTGCAGGTTCAAATCCCGCTTCCGCAACATGACCTTAGAGATAACCGAGTTCAATAAGGTCATTCTAATCTAAGTTGAACGGACGGTGACAGCCGGAGAGACGACGTGCAGGCGTAGCAGAATGGGTATATGCCATGTCGAAAGACGAGGGGATGTCACGGACGGGTGTTCGGATGGGTTCGAGTCCCAGCTTCTCCTAGTGTAAGGTTAGATTCCTTGCCGCCTGTATTTAAATAAACCGAAGATGGCAGCGGCGTGTGGGAAACGCTATGACTGGGAGTAGCAAATGGTTGGTGTCACTACCCTGAAACGGACCAACGTGAAACGCGAGACTGGTAAAACAGTGCCGTACAATGGATTGACCAACCAAAGCCGGTTCAAATCCGGCCTGCCATTCAAAAAAGCAACTGAAAATTTGCAACAACAAATGTAACATGCTATAATTTCTTTAAGCCGTTGGCCCCGGCTAAAGAGACAAAGCGAACAATAGACTTCTGTTTTTCTATAGGTGTTGGTTGTTTGTTGGTTTTAGCTGAAAAGCAAAAAGCCTTTGTCTCGCAACCAACAATGGGCCTAACCAACATCTATAGAAGCGCAGAAGTTTTTTTATTGCCAAAAGAAAGTCCGGGGAGGCAAAATGCAAACAGTGCAGCTAAAATCAATCACAGTAATTGCAAACAAGCAAACCGTAGAAATTCCTCGTCATGAATTAAAGGTTGTTGATGGTGGATTTGAGTATGCCGACTTATTTATACCAATCCCAGAACCAGTAATGACAACTAATAAATACCCCGGATTCGTAATGTCTCTCAAGGAAGCTCTACAATGCAAAAAGAGTTACTAATAGGATGACAATATATTACTAAGAATTTAGACGAAAAACCGGATGGTTAGCGGTCGGTGAATCCAAGTCCTAAAATCGCTGTGTGGTTGAGAGTACCACTACGTAGGTAGAAAACAATACCGACAAAAACTGCCTACACACTGAGTATCTATAAATTCCTAAAATGTAAATTTGACAATCAAGTAATAAGGTGATAAAATATGGGTATGAAGCCAAGTTCGCATAATCCGACTTTTTCAAACGTCACGCCACAACAGGTACTTAAATTGCAAGAATTTGCACTAGAACTAACCGGAAAAAGAAGTGCGTCTGCGTTGCTCCGCTTAATCGCAGATGACGGTTTTGTAACAAGTGCGCCCAATATCGGTATATCAATGGCGACACCGTTTGACGGTAAACAAAAAAGAGTGCTGGTCGTCGAGCGGCCAGAATAAGGCACGGCAGTCCTAATAGGGCTGTTTTTTATTTAACCACCCTAGATTTGACAAATAGGAACATAAGGTATAGAATATGTCTCAAATGAAAACAACCATTTCCGGGCTAACAGAAACAGAAAAAGCAAAACTTGAACTCCTGTCATTACAGCTACTTGGCAGGGCAAACATGTCAGCACTGATACGCCACATAGCCAGTAATGGCGTCGTAAAAGATAAAGAAAGCATGAGCATGTCAGAATCGCTAAACGGGACTTTTGACGTTGGACTTAAAAAAGTGCTAATCGTAAAAACACAAGCCTAGCGCGGTGCGTCCGCCGACATACTGAGGCTTGTTTTTTATTCACAAAGCCCCTGTTATACCAACAATAAGCCCGGCCCAACCGTCTCAGGGGAGATGAGTGGTCACAAATACCTGCAAACCAAGATGCTAACCGTGAGGGAACGCCACCGGGAGAGGCCGGAAAATTCTTGGAAAGACGCGGAAATGCGAGAGTGTGGACAATTAGCTTGAGAGTGCCACGACATGCAGCGGATAAAGCGATGAAACTTGGAGATAGGCCCCAGGTGGAGCAGAGGGAGTTCTGGTAACATCAGGAATGATGTGCAATGTAAATCCGAGCCGGGGTTGTTAAACCAGAAGCCTGAAAAATAGTGGCGGATAGCCTGTGCAAATCGCACAGGGGAGCATGGGCTCAGTGTGTCTATCGAGCAATGTGACATCAAAACATAAAAGAGTTCTTTCAGTGATGTGAAGAATGAACATCACAGGAAGGGTTGGCAAATGCAGTTTTTGCCAACCATACTGTAAGGAGAAATAAAATGCTAACAATATCAGAAGTTTTAGATTACGAAAATGCAGCGTACCTCGCTTGTATTAGTAAACGATGGGGGGTTGTCTATTCGGAAATTCAAGAGAGCGACTACTGGTTGGGTGGTGATGTTGGAGGATTTACAAACGATAGTAACATTTTCTTTAGAACACCCCATCAAGCAGAAACGTACTATCAACGAAATTACCAACAAGTATTCGTGTTTGATAACGAGGGCGAAGCACAAGAGAAATGCAACGAACTTGAGGCTGCAATGCAAGAAAATGAATAAGAAACGAAAGTGGTACGTTGTATGGAAAGGGAGAAAACCGGGCATATACATAACATGGTTAGCTTGCAAAAAACAAATTCACAAATACCCGGGAGCAAGGTACAAAAGTTTTCCAACGAAAGCCGCAGCAGAAAAAGCCTTTGGAAACAACTTTGATAAGTTTCCAAAACACCGCAAAACGACAGCATTTTCTCCTGAAACTGTGACTAAGGAAAGTAAGTCTGAAAGGATCAAACAACCTTCTCAAGCACCGAAACCCACTTTCAGGAAAAAGAAATTCAAAACAGTTCAAGTTTCATGTCCGTTATGCTTAGGGACAGGAACAGAACGAGACGGGGAGTCGTTCTGGGATTGTCGTAAGTGTAACGGAAAAGGAACTATCGAAATTTGGGTTGGAGTGACAGACAAGATTGTTTCTCAAGCTGTAATGAAAAAACGCTTTGACTACAAAGAACGTTTGGGTAAACAATATTTAAGAAGACAAAAAGATTTTACCAATCGGCTAAATTTAGCGAAAGGAGCAAGATGAACGCTATAAGTAATTTTGTTTGGTTTGATAATAGCTCTATAGGTGTTAATATGGGGTCTGTAAGTGACTTTGACGTTGATACGATAAAAGATGTTGACGGCAAGAAACGTAAATTGTTACGCTTTATAATACCCGGCAGAACCCCTAGTGTTTTGATTATTAACAACAAAGACGACATTGACAACTTTCTACAAAACGTCGCAAGGGTGTAGAAATGAACGGGATAATAAGCAACGCAGACATTGATAAAAAGATAGACGAACTTGCCGTTTTGTTTTCAACTCAATCCATTGAAGAAATAAAAAGCTGGCTTGAAATCCTAGACGAAAGAATAATAGAATGGGATGGAGTTGGCAGGTTGTGGGTAGTTAATAGCCTTGCGGCAGAAATACATGACCTCAGAGTTGATCGTGAGGAACTGCAAATAAATCTTGATAAATTAGAAGCTGAGTTTGGTGAATTAGAGGCAAAATACGAAGAATTAAAGGAGGAGCACGGAGGCAACGATGATAAGTAATCCCGTTTCATTTTTTACAGATGGGTACACTGAGCGCAAATTCACACACGAGGGTGGAGACACACTGTATCATTTTTGCCCACACGACAATGGGCTATCAAATGTTTTTGATACCAACATTGTGTTTTTTGCAAATAGCGAACAACATGCTATGAAAGTGCTTCAAGATATGTTTGAGTTTGTAATTTCTTGCTTTAAGGAACACCTGAACAATAAGCCGTCAAATAGCCACATTACCCAAAAAAGGATGACAAGATACGCAACATATCTTACTGCATTACGCAAAGGGAAGATTCGGTTAGAGAAAGCTCCGACCAACCAGTTCTACAAGGTTGGATGGGCAGAGAACGATACTATTTAGGAGGCGACTATGGCAATGCGATTAACCGAAAAGCAAAAAGAGTTCATACAAATCACACTTGATGATATTGGGCGTCACGATGGGGATACAAAGTGCTTTTGGGAATGTTTCCCAGCCGAAAGACGCACGGCGATTTCCTTGCAGAAAAAAGGGCTTGTTGAATTTAAGGACGGGGAAGAGCCGGTTGCTGGTAGTCACGACATGCTAATGGCGAGATTGACAAAGGCTGGACTAGAGGTGCTAAGATGAAAGCATGGCATGTTTTCTTGGCAGATGACCCGATAGAGTATTCTGATATTGTTTTCGCCGAAACAAGTGGCAAAGCAAAGGCTGCTTTTGCTAACAACCAACTGCTTGATTTTACAGACGTGCGTTGTCGGCGTGTGCCAGAATTAGATGGGGAAGTATTGAACAAAGAGGCAATACATAACGCTGGATTTGGGCTTCACTGTGATAATTGCCAAGCGCTTACATACGATCCGTTTTTTATCCATGATATGGTATACTGTGAGGAGTGTAAAATGAAAATTCCACAAATGATGATTGGCAATGTAGCAAGATGTGGTAGCAAAGAACACACGCTAAAAGGTAGATGTGGCGAGCATGGTATAGAAATCTTCTGTAAGGATTGCGACGCCTTGATTTTATGGCCGACACCGGATATTAGAGAACTTGATCGAGATAAAAAGATGCAACTACAGGTTGGCTTGGCAATGGGCTACAACGTTGATGAATTTACTATTAACCATTTTCTACTCGAAGGCGGTTTTAAGGTTGTCAACAATAGCAACTTTGAACAAGCGTTTAATTATGTCAAGAACGCATTACTTAATACCCTTTAATTATGTCAAACGGCCACCTGTCAAAAACTGAGATGTAAATTTGCCAAAATATAACAGGTGTGCTATAATTCTTATGCAGGATAAATCAAACGTCATTGGGGAATGACCAGTCATACACGCGCTAATCTCCTCATCTGTCAGGAGCTTTGTTTTTTACCCACTACGTTGCGTGGCGTAGGGTAAATTCCCCACAAGGCTTTTGACAAATGTGGAGATTTTTAATTAGCAAAAGATTTTTAATTAACGAAAGGAGCTAGTAAGATGAACGATGATAGTGCAAAAATTCTTGGATGTTTCGGTAGTATTGTTGGCTTTATAGCATTGATGGTAGTCGGAAGTTTAGCGAGGGGGTGGGCGTTAGCTACAACTTGGGGATGGTTTATTGCGCCGTATTTCGGGCTACCGTCTCTCGGCGTAGTTCAAGCTATCGGCATTGCCCTGGTTGTATCTTTGCTAACATATCAAGGTACTGAAACAAAAGATGATGACAAAGACATACTAGAGGTACTGGCGTCACTTTTTGCAAGAGTGATATTTGTTCCTCTATTTTTTGTTGGTATTGGATGGATTGTGGTTCAATTTCTTTAATTGGAGGTTAATGTGGAAATTAAAGCAGGTCAAGTATTCGAGGAATTAACGAATGGCACAGTGTTTGTTGTCAAGAAGGTTTTAGCGCCCGTCAACGGAAACCCTATTATCGCAGTTGATACGTTTGGACAAAGACGCAACATAGAGTACATCAAGAAGGAATGTCGTCTTGTTAGTGAAAAAGCAATGTTTCCCGAAGAAGCGCCATCTTCATTCAAAATTAAGGTAGGTCAAACGTTTGAGGAACTATTAACCGGTAAAGTATTTACTGTTCAAGAGATTTTAACATCTATTGATGGTAGCAGAGCAGTTGCAATTGGTGCAAACGGCGAAAGATATGACACATCGTTCATTAAAAGACAATGCCGTTTAATTGGGGTCAAAGAAGAAACCCCATTACCATCTAGTATTAAGGCGTACATCATAGAAAACCACACAGTTACACATTTTTCACAACAAGACCCCTGGACGTTTATAGAAATAATGGTTACTTATGAAGGCCATGAATACTCTGGTGTTGGCTTTGCTCGTAGGGTTTACAAGGATAAGTGGATCGCAGAACTCGGTAGGGATATTGCTCTTGGTAGAGCTATCAAGGACGTAATTCGCAACATTGCCAATAACGATTGGGCTATTCCATTTTAGGAGATAAAATGACAGCTAGGGCTAAGGAAATCAAAGAAGACCTTTTCAAGCGTAATTTTGCGGAACTTGCCAAGGTGCTAAGTTCCGATGGTGTACTGCCCAGTGTTACTCTTTTGAGTGAAAAAAAAAACGTATTACCGCCCGCTGGCACGGAAGAAGCGTCTTTGTTTTTCAATATCAAAACGTATGTTGAGAAGAATTATCAAATTAGTGACTTTTGGCAAAAAACTCCTTGGACTTATGTCGATGTGTATGTTGTTTACGATAATAGGTCTTATTTTGGTACAGGTTTTGTTCGCAGAAACTATAAGGTTAAGTGGAATAAAGAGGCTGATATGGACGCTGCTTTGGCTAAAGCCATCGAAACTGCTACTTTTAGTATCATTAGTTTTTTAAGGAGACAAAATGCTATTACTTGTTGATGCAAACTCAGTATTCGCTAGAGGCTATTTTGCTCCGGTGGACGATGAATACCAAGACAGTAAGCACTTTGCGGTGTACAGATTTGGGCAACGTCTTATTTCCTTCCTAAAAGACTATGAGCCAGAAACAGTTGTGTTAGCGTGGGACGGCTCAGTTCTTGTCCGTAGAGAATGGTATCCAAAGTACAAGGTTGGGCGTAAGCCTAAACCGGACGACTATTATCAGCAAATGGATTACACTAAAGGACTTGCTTTTAATTCCGGTTTCCTGAACGTGGAAATCGAGAACAGGGAAGCGGATGATGTCATTGCGGCTTACGCGAACTCTCATCGCGCAAATGTGTTAATCGTTACAGGGGATACGGATTTACTTCAACTAGTATATGCAGAAGATTTCCTCAGTGTTCAAGTGGAACTTTTGAAGTGGAATCCGAAGATTGGCTCTCATCGTTTGCGGTTTGCAGCCCCAAGAGATGTTTATGATTATATGGGTGTTTGGCCTAGTTGTGTTGCGGACTACAAGGGGATAGTTGGGGATTCGTCTGATAACTTTCCTGGTGTCACTGGTGTTGGCAAGGCAAAAGTTGCGCCTTGGCTAGAAGAATATGGAACGCTTGAGGAAATCTATGACTTTCTTGATGATTTACCCGGTATGAGGTTAAAATCTGGAAAGTGGTCAGCGGTTAGGCAAAAAATGATTGATGGTGAGGAAATGGCTTTCTTGTGCAGAAAACTGGCTAGACCGTTACCAATTGAAAGCAATGAACTTTCGTTTCCATTATTAACCCCAAAGGCACAAGACATTCACAGTGCAATTAAAAAATTCAGGGAGGTACATGGTGAAAATTAACATAGTAAATATTGGAATTGCCAGAAAAATGAATGGAATAAAAGCTGCTCCTGCGGTTATTATTCTTGTCGAAAAGATACCAAGAGAGCGCACTTGTGAATACCATGAGGAACAAGCTCGTCTTCTTGCAAAAACTCTTGAGGACGCATTGCCATATAGCACGCTAAAGAGTCTCACTAATACATTGCATCGAAGGTGGGGATAAATGAAAATAGTGAAATGCAGTATTGCTAATCCACTTAATGACACAGAAGCGAAAAAGGCAATAATCGAGCTAACACACGGGCTGCCAAAAACCAACTCTTTACCAGAGACAGAGAGATACTTCGACGAACAAGCGCAAGAAATAGCTAATGCTTTGTTTGAAGCGTTACCGCAAGGAACGTTTGACAGATTGGTAATTGCACTTATGTCAAAGAAGATGTCTCTGTATCATGGAGTGTGTTCTAGTCTTGGCCGACAAATTCATTGGATGCCAGCTAGTGAAGCACTTCCTGTTGTTGGCTGGCTTGTACTTACAGTGGGTACTGATGGTGTTCTTGTTGGCACATATCATGTGGTTTTTAGGGGGTTGAATGGCGAAGAAATTCACGGCGTTACACATTGGGCTTACGTATCGGATATAGTACCATGACAAAACTTCCCTTGATTGGGGAATTTTCACGCAACTCTATAGTTCAAGGTGACTGTGGAGAGTTGCTTGATAAACTTCCCGACGAGAGCATTGACTTGGTGATAACATCGCCACCTTACAATATGCTTGTGTCTTCTGGTGGTGGCGTGAAAAATAGTATGTCCGGTGGATGGGCAGCAGAACTAAGAAACGGTTACGACAACTACGGGGACGATATGACTTGGCCTGAGTATATGGGATGGCAATATGAAATCTTGTTGAAGTTGTGGAGAGTTATCAAGCCAACTGGCGCAATCTTTTACAATCACAAGCCACGTGTCCAATATGGGAAACTCGTATGGGCTATTCAGTGGATACCGGAGTCTACGCCGGTACGCCAGATGATTATTTGGCGAAGACCGGGAGGGTTAAACCACTCGAAGACTTTTTTCACCAACCAACACGAACATATTTGGTTACTAGCCAAGCCGGATTTCAAACTCAAAGGGAAGGGTATAATGGGTGATGTATGGGAAATGAAACCCGCGAAAAATCCTCATCCTGCGCCATTCCCGATTGACCTACCACGTAGGGCGTTGGTAGCATCTAAAATCCCAGATGGCGGCATTGTCCTTGACCCGTTTATGGGGAGCGGGACTACCGCCGTAGCGTGTAAGGAGGCTGGTATAAACTATCTTGGGTTTGAGCTTTCAGAGAAATACATTGGGTGGGCTAACGAAAGACTTACTGCTATACCTGTAAGTTTTTCGACGTAAAAAGAGGTCGCCCGGCTGTGGGGACCGGGCGATTGAGAAAAAGGAGTAAGTATGGGGGAGTGTGGAGGCATTGGTATTGTACCTCACTATTTTTATTCAGTCAAGAAAAGGAGAGTAGTATGGACGCAAAACAATTACAATTCACAGTAACGTCGCTTGAGCCCGCTGTACGTAAAATACTCGAAACCGGATGGAACGGTGTACCTGGCGGTTCAGCCAGGCATGTTTTTAATGTAGTGATAGCGTGTGTCAATGGGACTTTAGTTGAGGACGCAGCATATTCGATGGATGCAGATTTCAGGAAAGCTGTTTTCGATTTAGATAAAGTAATTGATGTCAAAATCTATCTCGAAAATGTATTGAGCGCTATCCTTGATATTGCCGGCGACTACAGTTTTTCTGTTGAAAACTTCCTTGTGTTAAGAGATGAAGAACGACTGGATATGCTTCACCTGTTTTACAGCGACGATCTTGGAAAAGTTAAGCGTGTTCACTCTATTGGGGACAAGATATTTGTTATCGAGACTTACGCCCCGTTTCACGACAGTGCACTGTTTTTCCCGTACTTTATCAACTTTGACGGAGACCGTGATAATTGCGTGTGGTTCTATGATATAAACCACGCAATCCTAATGGAAATCTCCGCGAAGTGGGGAGATGCGTTAATTAAATTAGTATCCTAAAACCCCAAAACCTGGTATAATCACAAAAGGAGATTTCATGCAGACATTTAAGTTTGCCCATATCGCCGACGCTCATATTGGGCACGGGCAATGGTGGGGAGAGATAAAGAAGAAGCGCAGAGAAGACTTTGGTAACGCCTTCCTGTACGCAATTGATATGATGATTTACCATGCTGTTGATTTTGTGGTGGACGCCGGCGATTTGGTTGATAAGCAATTTGCCCCGGAGTGGGATAGGTCTTTTGTGAGAGAAGGGCTTAACAGGCTAAAGCAGAGTGGTATCCCATACTACGCAATTGACGGCAACCACAATTACAAGGACAGTATTGACGGGTTGTCTTTGCTGGACGAACTGGAAGATATGGGGCTAGTTGAGCAAGTTGGTGAGTGGGCGCAGGTTTCATTGCAAGACGGTATCAGTATTGGTATATGTGGTTTGCCTTGGTCTGGCGCAGCTACACAGTCCTTACTCTCAAGTATCGGAGCGCCTGATTTTACCTCGCATTACAACATTCTTGTTGCTCATTGCGGCTTGGAAGGTTTAATGCCTCAAATGTACCCAGAAACAGTTCCTCTTGAAACATTCTACGGTATGAAATCCTATATTGATTACGTCGCTCTCGGTCACATTCACAAGCCGTTTAATGATGGCTTTATCAGGATGCCGGGTTCTCCCGAAGTCTTGAATAAGGGTGAGGCTAATTACGATGGCGGTATCAACATTGTTACCGTAACTATTGACGATGATGGCAAGGCGACAACCGAAGTCGAAAAAGTGGGAGTACCGCGCCGTCCCTGGGTATTTCTCGAAAGTGATGTTGGAAAATTTGACACCACAAGGGAGCTTTTTGCTGACATTCAAGATCAGATTGGGGATGAGGGGTTTTCTCATTTTACAAAAGAGCCAATTGTTGTTGTTGAGTTGACCGGGGGAAAAACATTCAGAGTCAATCGTCAAGGTATCAGAGAGAGTATGGCAAAAGCGTATGGTGTATTTGTTTGTCAAATTGACGACAACTCTGTTCCCGTTGGAGTAGATACGGATGTTGAATTAACCGGCAAACTAGCGTCTGAAATCGAGGTAGAGTTTTTTGGAAGGAACTTGGGTGATGACGCTCAAACTGCTCTTGAAATTAAGCGTCTGGTGTTGGCTGGATTTGACAGTGAGAGAATATTGGAGGTGCTATGAAAAAGCAAACTACTCTGGTTGTACAACGGGCGGATATTGATAAGCTTGATTGCGATTTACTTTTGTCTGATTTTGGTATTGACGCAACAGATGAGGAGCAGTATTACCGTGTCGGCATTGTCAACAATGGAGTGTGTGGAATATCGAGACTTTTGCTGAAAAACACAACACCGCATGACGCTTATGCGCTAAAACTTACTTCTGGTAACATAACAATTAGCGTCATTGCTGAGTGCATAGGTGCTGTTGCAAAATCGGTAAACTCTGGTATAGCTACAGTTGACATCTTTTGCAATTGCCGCCCTAGTACCGGTGATAGCGTGGGTGGTATTATCGTCGAGCTAAAAGATAATTTCGGGAATGGACAAAACTGCTATACGCATGAAGCGCTCCTTGATGTTGTTGAGGTGTTAAATGGTTAAATCAATTCAACTCAAGGATTTTTGTTCTCACGAAGATACTTTTATCGAGTTCACGAGTGGCGTTAATGTAATTACAGGGCAATCCGACGCCGGTAAGTCAAATATCATTTACGCCATTCAGCTTGCGTTATTCGATTCCGTCGCCAGTAAATTCAATAAAATGAGCGATATGATTAAGTGGGGCGCAACGGTAGCGGAGATTGAGATTAGCCTTGAGTTTGCAGGACAAGAGGCTACCATCGAGCGTACCATTACTAAATCGTCAAGCTCTTGGCGATTAGAGACACCGGATGGAATTTACAAAGGTTCAAAAGAAGTAATCCCTCATCTTCTTGGTTTTCTTCAACTTTCCCCAACAACAAACTTGCCCGTTCTATGGGACAATGCAATAGCCATCAATCAATTTGGCGTAAAGGATGGTTTCGAGAATACACCGACCAAGCGTAAAGAAATCTTCAACAAAGTGCTTGGCGTTGATGATTATAACTACGTGTGGGGGAAGTTGGCCGGTGCGGTTTCTTTGCTGAAAGAACAACAGCAAGGGAAAAAAGAAAGCGTCATAGCGCTTGAACCCATTGCATCTCAGCTTGACGATTTAGCCACAGAGCTTGATATGATGTCAGATAGAAAGACTGAGATTGAAGGGACTCTTGTGTCAAAGGATGAGGAGCTTGGTGAGCTAAAGTCTCGATTAGACGAACTGGAAGGTGTAAAGGGCAAGATTGATACACTTAAGCAGGAAGTCGAGCAACTGAAAAATAAACTTGCTGTAGCGAATAACGAGCTTGCTGCAATTGACATTGAAATTGAGAGCGCTCGTGCAAGTGGGGTAGTTGTTGCAGAGCTAGAAGTCAAAGTTAAGTCCCTTCAAGAGAGTCAAGAAAAACTCAAGGCGCTTGAGGAAGCGCTAAATTTAGCCTATGAGCAATTGAGAAAATACGACCAACTTGATGCACAGGGCAAATCAATAGATGCGGAAATTAGCGTCCTGAAAGATAAACTTGCACGCAGGGATGTTTACCTTGATGAACTCGACAGAAATGAGGGCATAGAAAATGAGGTTCGTTCTCTGTCTAGTAAGGTTGATGAGGAAACAAGAAAACATGCAGCCGATACTGTAGCGGTTAATCTGGAAATTACTCAACACGAAGGCGTAATTAAAAATCTCAAAAGTGGCTATGGTGTATGCCCAACTTGTGGCTCTGTTCTAAATGATGATTATTGTAGCCTAAGAGTCAGTAAGCTGGAAGGCGAACTTGAGTCTCTTAGATTGCGTAAGGCGGAGCTAAATAACCGAGATAGCGAGCGCAATAAGGCGTTAATAAGTATGCGCTCAAAGTTAGACAACTTACGCGCAAAACAAGGCAGGGTGCGCTTTGTAAGAGACGAGTTGTCTCGTTTTGATGGTACCGAAGACGATATAAGAATAAAGGAAAAATTACGAGAGAGTATTGCCGCTCAACTGATGTATATGGCGCGTCCTAGCATACAGGAGGCAAAAGAGCTTGTTGATTTAGCCAAAGCGGAAGTTGATGCTTTTGGTAGAATCGAAGCTAATTTGGCTGTGGCGCAATCAAGTGCAAATAAGTTACCGTTACTTTTTGACAAAAGAAATAAGTTGCAAGAGTGGATTAGCTCTCTTCAAGAAAACGTCAATGCTGTGTCTCTCCGGCTTAGTGATCTAGAGGGTGAGTTTAGTCAAGAGTTGCTGTTTGATACGCGCAATTCCGTTACATCGGTATCTACAGAAATCGCGGCATTAAACGCAGAGTTACACTCGCTCGAAAAAAGCATCAGAGAAGTATCTGTTAGGTATAGGCAGGCCGAAGAAGCAAAGTCTTCTCTCGATAAACTTGCGCTTGATATGAAGGCGGATGAGAAAAAGATGACTCGTCTGACAAGCATTAGGGGGACAATCCGCGAAGCGGCTGGTGTTATCGCCGGTAAGTTAGTGCCAATCATTTCCCATGAGGCAAGCAAGATGTTCCAAAAGGCGTGGGAAGGGCGCAAGGATGTTTCTCTTGAGTGGACACCGGACTACGCTATCAATATTACTATTGACGAGCAAGAAATTGGCTACACTTCCGGTGGGGGGATGCAGGTACTCGCCGCTCTTGCCGTTAGGCTTGCAGCGATGAAAACTATTGGCTCAATTGGGCTTTTGGTGGCAGACGAGATAAGTATGGGCGCTGTTGACGATGAGCTTAAAGAGGTTGTTCCAAGCATGATAGCAGATGTTTCTGAATACTCTCAAGTGATAGCTATAGATCACGGCGGGCTATTTGACAATGTAATTTCAAATAAAATAAAGGTGTGGTATAGGGATGGAAAATCAATTATTAGCTAAAGTTGTTAATTTACACATATCTTCTTATATCGGGACGGCAATTGGCGCAACTCATTTTTACGGTGAACTTCAAATGCGCGGCGAGGGTGATGTTGAGTTGTTTAACGTTTTAACAACAAAACAAGCCATTCGCCTTAGAAAAGAAGGGTATAGCCACTACGAAGCAGGTGACAAGTACAGAGGTTTTGAATGTAAAGACGATGCGATAGCCGAGGGCAAGAGGGTATGGAAAGAGCATTTTCCAGACGCGCAATTTCTTGTTCTTGGGAAGGTTATTCATATTGAACCCAAAAAACTACTAGATGCGCCCAATGACGATGTGATAGCCGAGGTAAATGCTATCGTCGATGAATACGACGAGCGTATGAAGAAATACGAAGGCCGGAAAAACCTCAGAAAACCAATCAGCATGGAAGATGAAAGATTTTTCGACGATAGCTACAAGGAGTGGGTAAGGTTGCTAAATGAAGCTATTACAAACTAATCAGGTAGTAAACGGGGATTGCCTTAAAATAGTAAAGACGTTTCCTGAAAACAACATAGACAGTATTATCACCGATCCTCCGTACCACTTGAAATCAATTGTCGAAAGGTTTGGCAAGAAAAGCTCTGTGCCAGCGCAGTATGGCAAGGACGGTAGTTTTGCTAGACTGTCCGGTGGATTTATGGGTATGAAGTGGGACGGTGGTGATATTGCTTTCCGCCCTGAAACGTGGGCTGAGTTTCTTCGAGTGGCGAAGCCCGGTGCGACATTGATGAGCTTTGGTGGGACAAGAACGTTTCATCGTATTGCCTGCGCTATTGAGGATGCTGGTTGGATTATCTACGATACGATTATGTGGGTTTACCTGACTGGTATGCCAAAGTCCAGAGACATCGGTAAAGACATAGACCGCACACTAGGTTTCGAGAGGGAGGTAATTGAAACCAGAGCGCAGGGTGGGGCAAAATTCAGGGCGACGCAGGAGTTGATTGACAACGGCGGCTTCAACGATCCGAGCAGAACTGAATATCAAGTAACTGCGCCTGCTTCCGATGAAGCAAAAGTGTGGGACGGATATGGCACTGGATTATCTCCTGCATTTGAACCCATCATTGTTGCGAGAAAGCCGGTTGACGAGACTTACGCCAAAAACGCCTTAGAGTGGGGTGTTGCTGGACTAAACATAGAGGCGGGAAGATTAAATGGCAATTGGGCCAAGAACGTGATTTTGTCTGAGGAGTTTGCTAACGCCATTGGAGATTTGTCCAGTTTCTTCTATTGCCCAAAACCTTCAATTAAAGAAAAAGAGGCTGGATTAAAAGATTTTGCTCCGAAGAAAGTTGACCCATCTAGGCTTGAGGGAAATCCGGGCGGCGACAACCCAAGAAATAGAGGAGTGAATAAACGCAAAAATACTCACCCATCGGTAAAGCCGATAAAACTATTAGAATATTTAGTTAAGCTCACGAAAACACCGACGGGTGGTATTGTTCTTGACCCGTTTGCCGGTTCAGGAACGACAGGTGTTGCTTGTAAAATGCAAGGCCGTCCGTATATTTTAATCGACCAAAGTGAAGAATATTGCAAAATTGCAGAAGCAAGGATAGCTGCATATCATACAGCAGTGCAGGCATCTTTGTTTGACATCTAAAGGAGATTACAATGAGAACATGTCCGTTATGTAGTCATCAATTTAGCCGCGCAAAAACGGTAGAGCCACGAAGTAAGTTCCATTATTGTCCAAGTTGCAACGGGGTGATTTACTACGATAAGAAGAAAACGCTAGGAAGAAAGCAAGGAGAGCGTATTGAGGAAGAAAAAGCGGCTGCTAATAAAATAGTCGAAACGTTTGAAAAAAGAGCGTCAAGTGTTCGTCAAGCTCCCTTTTACTTCGAGGGCGCTGCGAGAGTAAAAGAACTTGCAATGGCAAGAAATTTCATTGCCAAGTGTCGTACTTATATAAGCCGCTCCTCCTTGAACGGAAAGATTACAGCCTCAGACTTTGCATTAAGGATGGTGGAATTTGTGTTCTCTGACAGTAGATGGGGGTGGATGGCTCAAGTGGCTAGTGGGCTATCCTCGATTATGGGGGTAAAGTTTGCTTCTATTGCGTCTGATTTGACACGCTTGGTCAGTATAGAGATTACCAGAAGTGAAGCTGTTAGCAGGCGAATGAATTACCGCCCACCCGTAAATTTCAGTTCTGTGACCTATGCGGTTATTTAATCCAACAATCAGTGGCCTTGTCGCCGCAACAGAGGAAGATTGGGGCGATACTAAACAAAATGTCGAAGATGCGATACGGTATCGCATTAAGCCAATTGACGACGCCTTGTTTGGTATCAACATGAGAGACGGCGAAATGATAGGCGTCCACGCCGTCAAAAAGATGAGAAAGTCAACTCTTGTCCTCAATCTTGTTCTAGGTTTTGCTCATCAGCTAAAGGGAAGGTCGGAGGGGTATTGGGTGTGCGCCGACACACTGGAATCCGGTATGCCACCACAGGCGTATCGAGACAGCCTTATCGCTATGGCTGCTACAAGGTTGCTTGTGTCTAGGTTTTACGGGAATGACAGGGATAAATGGCCTAGCGTTGAAACGATAAAGGCTCACCCAGAGCTTGGCCCGATGATGAACATATCTCGTGAGTTTTTCTTGTACGGGAGACGAACACCGGAACAACAGGAGGCAATCGAACTTGCGAAAAGAGCGGTTGCAAGTATGCCAATCTCAATATTTGGCGCGGCGTCTTTTCAGGGAAAAACACGGAACGTTGATGCTACGGTAAAACGGTGGTCTGAGTTATATCACGGGAAGTATATTCATCGTCACAAGATTGGTGGCGAGATTAAAGAAGTTGATATGACTGGCTTGCATCATAGAATATTTAGCACTGACCACATTTCTCAACTATCAGGCTTTGGTGCATCGTCTTTCGAGATGCAAGAGACGGTTGTCAGTAAGTACGCTGAATTTTGCACTGAGCATCCTGGCTCTGTTGTTATTGCTGTTGGACAGATTGGCTCTAGCTCTGCTAAAGACGAGAAGCGCGGCTTCGGAGATGCAAACACAAAGGGTGGTACTGCCCTTGCTGCCGAAGTGACGGTTTTATTCCGTACTGAATACGATAAGGACAAGTCACCGTTCAAAATGAAGATTTGGGTGCAAGATACGCGCAAAAGGCCGCCGCCGCCGATTATTCAGGATATAGATGACCAGTCTGGCGCGTTTCTTGGGACAAGAGTTGCAAGGAATGGAGAGGAAGGTGGTGTAAGGATAGATAGAAGATATTAACCTTTAGCAATAATTTCCTGTATTAGTTTTGACAATAAATGAAAGGAGGTGTACAATATGGGTGTGAGACAGACTAGATTACCTAAAGGTGTGAAAGCAAGACCAATTACGGCGAATTTACCGGAGGATTTGTATAATCGCCTGCTTGAGCTTGCGCGTAAAAATAGACGCTCCATGAGCGCCGAGGCTACTTTTGCAATCGAGGAGTACCTTAGCGAATACGAATGGGCGACTAACAAGCCTTGGATAACTAAAAATTCTTTTGACAAAACCCCCGCCATAGAAGATAAATAGCCCTCCGCCCCAACCATCGCGGGGGCGATGAGTGGGCGCGGATAAACGCGATTGCTTGCAACGCGCATCCTCTCGATGATTTTGACCGTTTCTGCTGCTGTGATTACGCCCTGGTTTTGGCCTCCGGGGAAACGAGGCAGGGGAGAGTCGTAGCCGTAGGAATACGGCGCGTGTACACAGAAACCGAGCATGTTAAGCGACTGGCTGGTCAACTACATATCGACTAAAAGTCGGTAACTTGCCCGTCCGGTTGAAAACCGGCTAAAGAATTAGCCGAACCAGCGTGCTTAAGGGGCGGTTGACACGCCCCATCACCGACCAGGTCTTGCCTGGCGATGATACCGCGCAATCTAATGTTGCGGGCGGCATTTAGGTCAGAATTAGCAGAGTAACCGCAAGCTCCACACTTAAAATTATGACGCTTACGATTAGACTTGGCAACAAAACCGCATACAGAACAACCCTGAGACGTGTGCTTTGGATCAATCTTGATGACCTCAAAGCCTTCGCTTCTGGCTTTGTAGCTAATAAATTCATCAAGTTGATAGAAAGCCCATTGATTAAGGTCAGTACGGAACGCCTTACGCAGTTTGCGTCCCTTCCTGATACCCTTCAAATCTTCAAGGGCAATCATTGGGTCGCCAGTCTCTTTAGCAAACTCAATAATGCGCTTACTGATAACGTGATTTGTATTCTTGGTAAAACGCGCTTGCTTTCCGCTTTGCCGTTTCAGAACGCGCCTGATGGAGCGCGTGTTCTTCTGTGCCTTCTTCCTTTGGAGGCTAGAGCGCGTTTTTTGATAGCGACCTCTAACGTGTTTCGTTTGACCGCCGCCAAAAAACAAACTACGTTTACCATCGGTCACAACAGCAAGATTGTTAATCCCCCTGTCAATACCGATAACCGCATCATTTGGCTTGCTAATTTCCGCTACTTCCTTTTTGAACGTTACGGAAAGAAATACGCCGCGCCTGGAAACGTGAAGCCTTGCATCTCCAAGCTGCCAATCAGCAAGATATTCTTGCAACTTGGGTTCACCCTGAAATGTGACCCCTTTAATTCTGCCTGCGGTAGTCCAGATACTAAGGCCGGTTTTCTTGAAACCGAAGTCCCGTTCACGCGCCCCGCCTTGAAGCACAACCGCCGCATTTTTGAAATGTATTGGCTTCTTTGGCATCTTTTTGGCGGTACGCATTGCCTTGTACTTGGATGTAACGAACCTGAACAGGCTGCCAGTTACTTGCGCGGACAATCCGTAATCGGCCTTAACCTGATGGTAAATCAGCTTATGCAGCTTTACAGGATTAAGGATATTACCATTATCAAAAGCTACCTTACTGGCAAAGTTACAAGCATCATTCCATGCCCTGATAGTGTCAATGGCGGTTTGCCTGTCAAGATTTATTTTAATCTTTGTAGCGCGTATAATATCCATATAGTAATTATAGCACAAGCTATAGGGATATGCAAATATATTATTGCGAGGCTGGGAAGTTACCCAAACTACGGGCGACCCGCTATCCCCCGTATCGCTTAAAGGCGGTAGTTCCTCGCGGGGGGAAAGACTATAGAGAGGGTGCGCCCGTTGGTTGAAAGGAGTGCAAATGAATACATACCATAAAATTCAAACCGTTTTTAAGCGAGACCCAAATAACAAATACAAGACACTGTTACTCGGCGAATACGCATTAAGGGAATTTGAGTATCTTGCCAACAACGAGTGGGTTTTCACTGAAAAGATTGATGGTACAAACATCAGAGTGATGTTCGATGGAGAAAGAATTACATTTGGCGGCAAAACTGACCGCGCTCAAATTCCAGCGCCTCTTGTTGCCCGGTTGAATGAGGTGTTTTTACCGGAGACAAGCTTATTCAAGGAAAAGTTCCCTGATGGAGTATGTCTGTACGGGGAGGGGTATGGCGCAAAAATCCAGAAAGGTGGAGGAAACTATCGCCAAGACCAAGACTTTGTTTTGTTTGATGTAAAAATTGGAGATTGGTGGTTACAGCGCGAGGATGTTCACCAAATAGCAATTGAGCTCGGGATTGACGTTGTGCCAATTATTGGCAGTGGAACGTTGCCGGAAATGGTTGATATTGTTTCTAGGGGATTTAATTCGACTTGGGGTGATTTTGTTGCGGAAGGCATTGTTGCTCGCCCGAAAGTAGAATTAAAAACTCGTGGCGGTAATCGAATTATCACAAAAATAAAGCACAAAGATTTCACGAAATGAGAAACATACCATTAGAACAAGTACAGCAACTAAATAGGCATGGTTATACATTTTGGGGCAAAGGAAGAAACCGCAAGTTAATCGCGCCGGACGGGTTTAGTATTAGCCCTAACGAGGCAATTGCCAATATCCGCAAAGAAATTGAGCAGCGCAGAGTTGCCATGCAGGTCAATATTGATGATGGCGACTTTGACTTGCGGAGCTACCGAAGAAGAAGACGGCGCGAGGTGATGGCGAGAGTTTCGAGACTAAATCTTGAACTTTTGAAAGTTGATTTGAACCTTGTTAAAAGTTCAGGTAAACCTTGCCGATGTGGTGGTGAGCATTACTCTTTAATTGTCGGTGATGCTGAATTGTGCCCTGTTAGAACTGGCTTGCAAATGGTAAGGTTGATGCTGAATGAGAAAATTGAGCGAGTAGATGATAATATAGTCAATCTATTGCTAATAAAAGCGAGGAGGTGAGTATGACGATGAACAGAGAGGAACTGACAGAATTGGTAAACGATCTTGACAAGCTGCACGATTTAATGCGTGCTATTTCATCTAGGATGACACAAGCCGATGGGGAAATGCTAGTACATGGGAGAGAGCTAGATGGTGCATCACTGAAAATTCTCAGTTGGATTAAGGCTATTGAAGCTATACTGGATGGTGTGCAATGAAGTTCACAGTACCAGATATAAAAAAGTTCTATGAAGGGGTGAAAGAGGTTGAGGTTTCCACTAAAGGAGCGTTTGGGCAAGGATTGCTTATTGTTGCTACAGGTGGCCTTGTTACCGTTACCGGATACGGAGATGGGACGTATGCAAAATATGTACAAAATGCAGATGTCTCCGTTGATGGGACGTGTGTAATTTCAACAATGAAGACACTGGACGCCTTGACCGGAGAGGCTAACTTTAAGATTGCCAACAACCGCCTAAAGGTTACGACCAACGGGTATATCACGCTACCGATCACGAGCGACGATCCGAGCTTGTGGGATTTCGATATACCACAAGAGCAGACTTATTTTCCTGCCGGAAACATCAAGGCGCTGACGCATATCCAAAGAGATGACACCGGAGCGAAGGTTGCGTGGGACAATGTGTTTGTGTGGGATGGCTTGGCGTTTTGTGTCAACTCAAACGCAATTGCGTTTGCTACGCAACCATCCGAGTATGATGGGGACATTGTGCCCATACATTTGTCTTTCGTTGACAAGCTAACCAAGGGTACAATGATTAGTGCGTCTGATGGTAGTGTGTGGGGTGTTCGTGATGTTGGCGACGGTGTGCTGACGATGAAGTATTCGACAACCGAAATTAACACTGTCGCGCAAATGCTAAACAACCTAAAGTTTATGCACAATAAGGCAATTCTTGTGAGTAACGGTAAAGTTACTGGACACTACTGCAAGGTGCAAAAATCCGATATTGTCAATGCCCTCTTACTAGCCAGAGCGCAATGGACGCAATGGAGTGAAACGAAGGTCGGGTTGGTGTGGATTGAGTCTACAGAGGATGGGCTAAATATCAAGTTGATTGATAAAAGCTCAGAGATGGACAGAACGATAGACTCGATATTTGGCGGAGAGCCATTTGGCGCTGTGTTTCATTTGCAAAAAACGCTCCAATGCGCTCAAGCGCTACAAGGAGGGGAAATCACCTTGTACGGTGGATGGAATAGCGGGATGCCACTGTCGTTCACAGATGGCGTGTCTTCCCACATGATTTTCCACTCGGAATCCCCAGAGATAAAAATGTACCCGGAACGTGGAGCGTTCAATGTTGACACCTAGAAAGCGCAAAATACCACTATCGCTAACCGAGCGCGTGAGGCGTGGTGACGATATTGGTATTCGGACTGATACTGACGCTGATTACATTTGCAAAAAGTGCTTTGATGATGGTGTTGCAAGTTGGACTTACAAGAAGAGTGGTAAGAAGTATTGCGCTATTTGTGGTGAAATCAAACAAAGAATCCATCGCTCTGTTTTAGAGCAAACCCCTGAGTTTAGGGGAACTTACGAAAGAGAATTAGTCGAAAGGCTACGAAAGGAGAGTAGTATGAATACAACGTTGGCAAGAAGTGTCGATGATGAAAGAAAGTTGGCATTGTTCACCCAAGAGCGTATTTTGGAAGAAAAGAATAATATGCTTAAGGCGATGATTGTTCCGGCCAAGATAACAGACCCGGTGCAGCGAGATGCTGCCGCGATGATTTTGGCGGATTTCAAAGTAAATTGGGGTCTTAACGCTTTTGTTGGTGAAGTCTATATTATGGACTTAGGTAATGGAAAATGGGCTGCTCCAATTGGATACAAGGGTTATATCAAAATTGCCAGACAGCAGGATGTAAAACTTGGACAAAGACATGTTCTTGGCAAGAGAGTAATTTTGAGCGAGGCGGAGATTATCCAAGATAAAGCTCACTACTGCTCATTGTGCGGCGGTATTGGCACAATTGGAATTAACAAAAAATCCTGTTGGGTGTGCAACGGCAAGGGAGAGTTTGACCCCAAAGATGTTATTGCTATTAAAGTACCATTGTATGTTATCGAAGATAAGGTTGCGGCAGAGGCAGCCGGTATTGAGTATGAACCAACATGGGGTCTTGGGGTGTGGCAGAAAGGAGCAAGTAATATCGCAAAAAGTAAGTCGCCTGCATGGGGCGCTTACAAGAACGCGGTCAAGGACGCTATTCGCAAAGCGTACTCCCTCGACGACATAAGTATTGCTGGTCACAATGTTGCTATTGTAGATGCAGACACTTACGAGGGTAACGTTGTTGACAGCGAAGCAACTGTCGTTGACGAGAAGTATGATAAGCTTGACAGCGCCATTGAAGCTTCCGGTGTTGAGTATGACAACAAGGGAGCATTTATGAAATGGCTAAAGGAGAGAATATCGGCGTCAGACCTCTTTGGTGATTACGAAGAAATCCTGACAATTATGAATGACCTTGAGTTATCATATTTAACAAAAGACGAGCGTGCCTTAGCCCTAAAGGTTGGCGGTTGGAAAATGAATTACTACCCACTAGGTCGTGGCGTGTTCTTGCAACTCGTGAAAGATAAGCCAATAGACAGCGTGCTTAAAATGCTGATTGAGCTTGATTTTAAAAAGCCAGCCGAGGTGTCTACTGCGTTGTATGGCAAAGAACTTAAAGCGCTTACGCCTGTCGAGGCCGCGAACTTGTGTTGGTTCTTGTCACAAGATAAGCAGAGCGAGCCAAATAAGAAGAAGGCAGTCGAGGCTACTGCGCTAGGAGAGATGCTTGAATGGTAGACACACTAACAACAAAGTCGACAATGGACACTTACTTTGAGATGATTTCTGGTCAAGGGCTAAAGATAACATCTCAGCCAACAAAGGAGGCTTATCTTGAAATGGCGCACTTCCTGAGAAACGTGCGCCATACAACACGCTTGGCTTGGGGTTATCTCTTGGTTTCAATCCCAAAGAAGTACGGCGATACATATAATCAGGTGGCTGCAATTTCCGGTTATTCGCCGTCAACATTAGCCAACCTGAAATCAATTGCAAATCGTATTCCTGTTGAACGTGTTCCGCCCGGCCTGACAGATGGGCATTTGATAGCTGTGTGCGACCAGCGAGTACCGAGGGAAGTTGAGGATGAACTGCTACAGGCATGTGCGGACTCCGCTCATAGCGATGAAGGGCTGTGGACACCGGCGAGGTTTCGTCGAGAGATAAAAGAAAGACTTGGATTGCCAGACACGCAAAGGTCATCTGCTACGCAAGATACAATGGAGGAGAACTATGAATTGAACTTGAAATTAGCGGAAGCGTCAAGGGTTGTTTTGCAAGCAACTCAACTTGTAGAGCAGATGGCAGCAGTAATTGACGACGCACCGCTCGGCCCAGAAGCAGAGGAGCTTTCGACAAAAGCTCAGAAGTTTGTGAGCGAGCCGTACCCTATGCCAGTTGAGATTGTTGGTGAATGGGAGTTCAAACAATCAGTAAAGGGAGGTGTAGTGCCTGTGTTTGTAGAAGAAACAGCAATTGGGAAGGTTAAACATGCGTCTGATATGGGATTGCCGGACGCAGCGATGCGTGACCTCGAAATGAGATTAGGAGTGAATAATGCTTGAGATACCTTACATTTATGTCTCGTTTGCCTCTGGATTTTGCTTAGGGACAATGGCAATTCTAGGTTTAGCTTGGCTCGCCGCTCGCGATGCCAAAAAGAAAGACAACAAGAGAAAGGAGAAAGAATGAACACGCCAACTATTCAGATGAAACGATTTTTTACTGTGGGAAATGAAGTTGTACAAAAAGGGAAGGACGATCAACTCGTTACGACGCTCTCGCTACTCATGTCTGGATTGAACAGTAATTTAACTGCGACCAAAGTGAACGGAAGCGAGATTGGATTACCGGACGCAGCAATGAAGGCGCTTGTACATGAGCGCGGTGGCTTTCCTTGGAAGGCGTTCTCTCATCCGGCGCTCACGCTTGATTTACGAAGGGGCTTACTCGAAAATCTGGGGAGTGATAAAGAAGTTCTCTTGCGTTTGCGAGACAATACTATAACCAATGTGTTCAGCGCGGATTACTCGGTTATCGACAACTTTGACGTGGCCGAGGCAATGATACGCTTGCAACTCAACGGGGATATTCCCGGTATTGACGATTTGCTGGTTGAGAAGTTTTTCTTATCAAATGATAACCGCAGGATGCACATGCGGTTAGTTGCGCCAAATGCGTGGAGCTTTAATCTGAGCGACAATGACCCGTACTATGGCTCAATTGTTATCTCGAACAACGAGGGAGGTGAAGGAAGTTTTACCGTGCAGGCTGCTGTGCAACGGCTAGCTTGCTTTAATTACCAAATTGGAGAGACCATTGTTTCCGCAGAACATCGGCTCGGGAACGGAGATGACTTAGGCGGTACAATTGGAAAGGCTTTTGATAGCTTGGGCGGTGCGATTGGGCGTATGAAGGACAGCCTTGCTAACATGATGGATGTGAGTGTTCGGTATCCAAACAAGATGCTTGAGAAGCTCATTGAGGACTTAGCTTTACCAAACAAAGCGGCAATCGAAGCAAGAGACTACCTGGTTGGCAATCTCGAAAACAGAAATATGTATGAGGTTGTACAAGCTGTAACGTGGGGTAGCCAGCAGCTAAGTCACGGAAGAAGTGACACAAGATGGGCGCGAAGAACTGGGCTTGAGGCAAATCTATGGAATGTGTCACTTGATACCCTTCGTGCTGTTGGGGATGGGATTGATATTGAGGCCCTGTACTTATCACCGGAGGATTCCATTCAGCAAGCAATTGCTACCTATTTGCGTAACAAGGCGATGGTAGTTGATGGTGTGGCGCATGAAGTCCTCGATACGACAGCCAATGAGGTTGCGGTGATGGATTTTGCTAGTTAGTCGTAGTTTTAGCCTCCCTCGTGTGGAGAGCGGGGGAGGTCAACTTACCGTGACGACGGAAAAAGCTTCTCTTGTCTATCTTCTGGCAAGTTGCCAATAGCTGTTCTGAGAACCGCGTCGTCAACGTTATTCAGGAAGCGCTCTATCGTTGGTAAATCAACTTGCAAGAACACGTCAAGGTTTCTTCCGATGGTGACACTGTTTACAAGCGCGATTAAATTATCCTCATCTATAGCATGTGCTTCTTTTTCTCTACCCGAAATCGCCTCTAGCATCTCCAATAGAGATAACTGGTCTTTTACAATAATCTTGTAGCGCTCAAGGGCAACTTCGAGCTGTTCGGCTATTTCTGCGCGTTCCTCAAACGCCAGCTTTTGTTGACGTACTGAGTGTACTAATGCGTGTCCAACGCGCGAAACTATATCGCCTTTATTCTTCATTATCTTTTTCTCCCTTGAGATAGATATGAGATTTAATAATAATCGCCAAGCTGATAATTGCACTTGCGGTCAACCACGCAGCTAGTGTGGATATTGCTGTTTTGTGCATGGACACGGTTACGCTATTACGTAGTGGTGTGAACATGGCAATGGTGATTCCAAGAGCTATACCAGATAGTGATTGTATTCCAAGTGTCGCTAAAATCATCATAATAATTCCGGTTAATCCGTTTGCGCCAGAAAGGACGCTTTTACCTAAGTTGACTATCCAAATTGTTAAAAAAATAAGTACCAGCAAATTTGCAATAGCGCAAATCATACCAGAAATTTGTACTATCATCTTGCCACCTGTCTGAGTCTAATGTTTATTTCGTTGATAAGAGTTTTATTTTCACGAATAAGGACAATGTGCCTTTCTTGCTTCTTGTCCCGACGAGCTTTTTTGGGTTTCTGCTCTATGGATTTTTTTTTCCTGAGAAACTTAAGTATCATTGTTTTCTTAGCTCGCTATGAATTGTGTCTTTTACAACTTCCTCTAGTGAGATTGATTTTATAATACTCTCTAGTGTCGCGTGTAGCTTTTCTTGCAAGCGAGTTAGCTCTGCCGCTTGCAAATGGTACTTCTCTGTCATTTGCTCAACTCTTTCGATGTCATCTTTATGTTGACGCCACAAAAACCACACTGCAATAAATAGTGTGATATTGTTAAGTATCAGCGCTCCGTATACGTCTATGAGCCTTGAGCCTAGTCCGAAAACCTCAGTCTCCACTATCGAGAAGCTCCCTTAATTTGACAATTTGTGCGTTTACTGCTATTTGTAAGCGTATATTGCTGCTTAACGCAGTATTGGCTTCATCACGCATTTTAACAAGCTCTTTCGCTTGTGTGGTTGCTTGTTGCATTTTTGCTTCCAGTGATAGGATTTCTTTTTCGATTTTGTCTTTCATTACGTTTTCCTTGTTGTTACACTATATGTAAAGGAGTTGCTATGTCTTGGAAAAGTAGTTTGATGTTTGCCGTTGTACTGTTAATCGCACTGCTCGTTGTTATTGCTATTGGGTTTAATTTAGGTTCAAGCGCAAGTGGGCAATATACTATATTTATGCCTATAGTTTTTGATGACCACCAGAGTCAACCGGACTGCGATTGGGATTATTGGATGAGTCGTCCAATGACGGGAACTGCTTTCCTCCCCCCTGTTGGTTGTTCTCCGATACCTACTCCTTAAACTATTTTTAGAGTACCACTATCGCTCCAAACGTCACCGGAGGACAATCCAGAAGAAGATGTTGGGATAGCTGATATATTTAACGTAGCTGTTTTTGTTCTACTACTTACGTCTAAGTTGTAATTAACGACAGTGTTTTTACTTTGTAGTTCGAGTGGGGTTACATAAGTTGAAGATATTGGGTCGTGTATTTTGAAATACATTACGTTTGGAAACATTCCAGACGCTCTTTGACCAACAGCATTTATTTGTGCTAAATAGCCACTGTTTGTTTCATCATACCACTGAATTGATTTTGTGTCTTCGTATGTACTTGCTGTGGCAAAGCGTAATCCGTTTGTGTTTAATGTTACGTCTCCGCCGCCAGTAACAAAACTTCCATCTGTATCAATATAAGCCTGCGTAGTAGTTCCACCACGAAAGTTCAATTTCCCCTCAGAGGCATCGAATAAGATATTTGCTTTACTAGCGGAATTATCCCCAAGGAGAACATCACGGGTGTTTAATGTCTCGCTGTTCCAAGAAACGCCATCTGCGTTTATTAAGGCAAAGCTAGGGTTGCTGTCATTGTCAGTTGCAAATAACCCATTTTCGTTCAGCCAAACTTTAGCGTTATCTTCCCCAACTGCCATAAACTCGTGAGTTGAATTTCTTACGGTAATTGGAGCATCGCTTGCGTAGATTGCTGCTATTTCGTCTGCTGCGTATGCACGCTTTGTTATAGTAAAATTAGAAATATAGCCATTCCATGAACCAACAAATTTGATTGTACTTAAAAAGTCTACTGATGTGTAAGTGGTTGTTCCGATACTCACGTCGTTTATATATAAAGTTGCTGTGCCGTTATTAAGTGTTACGGTAATATGCAGCCATGTTTGTTGTGGTAGCTGTGCGGCGCTAAAGGCAATACTATTCCCGTCAATCCTTGCCGCGCCAGTGCCGTCTGAGCGATAGAAGAAGTCAAAATCGGTCGTTGCGTTTCCCCCATCAAATAAATACCCATAGCTGTAGTTATCCTCTAGGTACGCCCACATCATTATGGTAAGTTCATCGTCGTTTGGAGACCAAGCATAACGCAAATCGGTGGCAGAAATTGCAGATGTCGACCCATCACTTCCAGTTGCTCCGTTCATCGCGTAGTAGAAAAAAGGTATGTGGTGGTCAAGGTTTGTTATTTGAATATCATCCAGATAAACCGTATGTGTTACATTACTACCGTAAGCGGCATAGACCCTAATATAACTTAGCGTTTTTAATGGGTTTATCTCTAATGACAATTGCAATTTATGCCATTCGTTTAGACTTGTACCTATGTAGACATTTTCCCCAATCGAATCATTAGTAGCATCAGTATAATAAATTCTAAGTAAAAATTGAATGGTATTAGTTTGTGATAGAATGAAATAACGCAGCGATAGTGATACATCGCCGGTCAATGCTGTTCCACTAGCGAAATCCCCTTGAATACCTGAGTATCCGCTACCCGTTGCTGTTATTTTGCAACTATATCCAGCGTGTAACGATTGATCGCTACTGCGCGTATAGTTTGTGTTCCCTCCGTAGCCAGTCCAACCCGTAGTGTTAGATTCAAATACAGGGTTGGTGATGTAGTTTGTTGCCGCTTGGCTTACTCTTAGAGAGCCTAGATTGAATGGGGACTCTATTGATGGGCCATTTACTGCTGTTTCTGTGGTTGGTTTTTGCCCTAGATGTCCGTTGGTATTTACTTGGTATCCCCGCGAATTAAACGGTGTGTACAAGCTAACGTCTGTCGCAACAAATCCAATCCCGTTCCCACTAATAATTCCTCCGCTTATTAGCAGTTGGTCAGCCGAATGGTCATATAGTAGCCCGTGACTATTAGAGTAGTCTCCAATTTCAACATCACCTACGTCCGTTCCGGTAGTAGTTAATTGGAACGTTTTGTTAGTGCTATCTTCGCCCCACCAAGAATTTCCATCTGCGCCAATTGATACGGTTTGTGTTGCGCCATCGTACATACTCAAGTCTAAACCGTGAACCTCGAAATTCGTATCAGATAGCAGCAGGTATTTACTTGTTGTATCTTGCCCCGCCCATAATCCGTACTCTAAGCCAACTCCGCTAATTCCATCGAGATTTCCAAGTCTTACGTGTGTAGTAAAATTGCTCGGTTCCCCTCCTGTGACTGTATCCCAAGTTTGCACTTGAGAGTACGGCGCACCCGCTGCATCAAGTACAGTGGCTTCCCACACGCCTGTCGAGCCTGATCCTGTCTGTCCATAAGACATTGCAATAGACCCAGCGTTCACGGTTTCTGCGCTACTGTATCCAGTTGTCGTTGTTGTGAATGTCCAAGATTGTTCGCCGCCACTTAGGTCTGAGTAGCTTGTAACTTGTCCGTACACATTGGATACAACCAGTCCTCCGCCAGACGTGTCTATAACTTGCAGTTTCACATAATCATTCGCTACGAAAACGGCTGTGTTGTCCCATCCTTCCAAGTCTTCGATGTATAGCGTTGCCGTACTTCCCGTATTCGGGATTGTAAAGACCCTACTTAATCGCGCTCTTGACTTGGTAATGGTTAGTCCCCCGGCCAAAGCTGCGTTTACATCAGCGGTAAACGACTGAACGTGCATCTCGTCTGCGTACATCGAGCGAAAGTCGGCGTGTCCTCCGCTTGAGCCATAAGAAATGCCCCATCCTGTAGTTTGTGACACATAATCATCTGACGAGAGAGACTTACTGGCTGCCCAATTTGAGAATACAACATCATCGCCTTGAGGATTTAGGAGCAGGTCTGCGGTTGGGGTAATAGTTAAATCACCTGCTGTAGTTGTGATACTTTGCGCTCCGACAAAATCAAGGTCGGCGTCAAGTTGTATGTCTGATTGAAATGTATGAGAGCCAGTCCAAGTTGGGGTTATTGTTAAGTCGAGGTCAATATTGTTACTGGTTTCAGTTAGCCCGTAGCCGAGGAAGTCAGTGACATCAATATCAAAAGTTCCGCCTGTAGCTATGTTCCCTCCGCCATCAAGTCCGTTCCCGGCAGTAAATGAGACTGTTGTGTGGTCTATATGCTCGTTTGCGACAAAGTTCAATAGGGCATCATGGTCAACCCCGGCAGGTAAAACAACACCAGATACATCCTGCCCTGACAGTGATAAATCAATGCTTGATGTATCACTTACTGTTACGGGTGCATGGTGTTGTGATGGGGTAACACCACTTAAGCTGTCATGTGATGTTGTTGGTGCGCGGTTTACACTGACCGGGGTTGCTAACCCGGACGTGTAATTTATTCTGTCTTCGAGGTTGCGGCGAACAGCTTTTAGCCTGTCGATTTCGAGGTCTATCTGTTTGAATTTTCTTTGAATTTGCGCGTTTGTTAGTGTCATCTATAACTCCGCCAATCTCGCCAAGTTCTGCATGTAAACTTCAAAGGTTTTTTTTGCAGAACCCGGTGTTAGCTTAACAGTTTTTGCATCGTAGTCAACTTCAACTGCTACAAGTTGCTCTCTCGCCCAATATGAGCCCAAGTCTGTGCCACTTGCTCCCGATTGAACCGCTCTCCAATCTTCAATCTCAATTGCCTGTCCTGTAGCTTTAACTTCATCAAACGGAACTTCAACTCCGCTTGGTGTGAATATCGAACCATCTTGCGCTGAGTATTGAGAGCCCATGCGAGCATACTTGTTTTCACCGAGCCATTTTTGCACAAGATACTCAGCCTCGTCTTCTGTATCAACATTGTCAAGCTGAATTGTTATTGCTCGGTAGTATCCATTGAAGTAAGCATCGGTATCGCTAAACCAATCGGTGAGAGTTTCCTCGCCGAGTTTGTTTACATACTTACCGCGAACCTTTTGGTGAGCTTCTTGCATATCACCGCCTGTTGATGCTTCAACTGGTGCGGTACGGCGAATTTGATAAACTACAGTGTCAGGGTCTTGTGTTTCCAAGTACATTGTTTGGCTGTCATCTGTTTTGACGCCCCAAGCTAGTTTATTGTAGCTCCCGTCTCCAAACGCGCACGCTTTAGATAGAGCGTCTTTTGGTGTCTCAAACTCGTAAACCATTGGCTCTATCTCGTAGGATATTGTTTCGATATTTGCGGTGCTGTTGCTCAGGTTATGACCTGACTGACTTAGTTGCTCAACGACGTATTCTGCAAGTGTCGAAACTGTTATACTGTCCGTAGTTGAATAGACTCTTACGTTTGACAATTGTGCGAACATTGTCTCAAGACCCGTTCCACCAAGATATGACTTAAATACCAGCCTAAACTTGGTTGGGCTGCCACTTGTTGTTTCATTGATAGCAGTTCGATTTTGCGCTATTGCCCCTGCTCTCCAATCGGTGGGCCAAATAGTAGCGTCGTTATCGTCTGTAATCGAAAATGCGTAAGCTGCGTAAATTGCAAGCTCGTCATTATCTACCCACGCGGAAATATCACCGGACGCAGTTACGTCAACCTGCTTACTTGCGATAGTCCAACTGGACACTGTTGCGTAATCGTCTTGGGTTACATTGTAGAGAACCCACCCGGTAGATTGAGAAACAACCCTCTCTCCAATGTCATTATCGTAGGTTATTGTTGTACCGCTCGGTGTTCCGTTTATCAACGCGGAGAACATTGGGTATCCGGTGGAAATTTCATCGTTGATTGCCCATCCGGTAATGTCGTTTTCATCGTCAACGGTAATAGTATCTAGGCTAGTGTCATTTGATTGAATTGTGGCTACGGCTTTTTGGGAGGTGTTGACCAACATTTGTCCTGCCGCGAGCGTGCTTTCTCCCAAGTCACTTGTGTAAGTAATAACTGCGCCAGAAACGCTTGAGATTTGTGCTGAAAATGGAGGCCCATAAACAGTAATCTCGTCGTCTGATGCCCAACTCGATATGTTGCCGTCAACCGTAAACCCACTGGATGGTGCACTTGCGTCTGTGATTGTTACACTTGCGTTTTGCGTAGTGTTATACAAAATCATAGTGTTGGCAACGTTACTTACGCCAGATTCATTCTTGTAGTAAACGTACCCATTGCCATCGTCAATCGAGTCAACTTGTCCATCAAAGATAACGCCGCCGCCGAGTGACATTGACAAGTCTAGCTTGATACGCTGCGCGGTTTCTGCGCTTCCATCGTAAAGCTCCCCCTTAAATTCGTACTCAAGCTCGGTGTAGGCATTTACATCTGCTTCCTCTGTTGAAGCGTGCATAAATAAACCGATAGCGTTTGAACCAGTGCCAAATTGGTCTGGGCGGTACAGCCCCCTTGGGACTTCCGATGGAGTATTCCACATATTCAGGCGTTTATCGCAGAAATGTCGGTAAAGCTCATCATCGCCCGCGATAACGCCAAAGCCAATGGCGGTTACTGAGATTTTGTCACCAGACGGCGAAGATGTTTCTTCAACTTGGCGGATTTGACCCACAAAGAGGTAAGTGCTAAGACTTTTGCGAATAATAAGCTTGCATCCAAAATTGAACTCTGGATAACTATGCCCAATTTCTCTTTCAACATAAAACTTGAGATAGCCAAAGCCTCCGCCTTCTTCTCCGTAGTGATTGGAAAATTGGATACCGAGGGCGTCGGTGATAACTACTTGATTATCTCTATCGTCGTATGATTCAATGTGTAGCATTTACGCTACCTCAAATGGGTAGATAGTTCCGAACGTGCAATACATATCAAATGTTAATAAAGTTGTACCTTCTGTATACTGATTTTCAGTACCCTCTAGCGGTAAAATTGCTACGTTGTAGTTTTTGTCAGAGTCAATAATAAAACTTTCCGGTGGAGTGCCCTTCTTCCAACTCACTCCGCCTTCTATTCGTTCTGTAATATCAACTCCACCTACTCTATCTGTCGTTATATACGCACTTCCATCAACAGCAGACACTATCAGGTATCTGTGATAATCGCTGTTGTACCCGAAATCTGTTACCGTGTATGTGCTAATGTGCGCTACAATGGAGTCTTGAGGGATAAACCATAGAAAGTCAAAGTCTATTTCTGCTGTGGATGGTGTTCCGCCTGTCAGGTCAAAGTAAACATTGACAGACATTGTGTCATTGTTAATCATTTCTTCTTTTGCGGAAAATGGTGGCAGTGCTACAGAGTGAAAATCGTAATTCACTGCAAGGATAGAATCGCTTTGTGTAATATCTATAGACTCATCAGACCACGCACTTATTCTAATGCTTGTACTCCAAGTTCCGCCACTGCTGTTGATATTATACCCAAATAGCACATTGAACATTCCAAAATGCGTACTTGAGATGTTCATATCGTTGAATATATCAAATGCGATACTGTTAGTATTATCTGGGTTAGTTAGCTCGTAATATTGCCCACCAGAGAACGAGCTATTAGACACAATACTCCAAGTCCCACATTGGTATCCAGTTTGAGGTGTTCCATCTTCTGCCTCAACTAGCCCCGGTACTGGGTCGGTGTAGTTATCAACCTCAGACACAGCGATAATAACGTTGTTCGACGAGTTAGCCCCGATTGCTGTAGCTGTGTGGCATGTTATTTTTGCATGCAATAGTGAAATATCGCCCTTAAGAGACGAGGATGATATACCGAGAGAGTCCGTTATTGATGTTTGGACAGTTTGCCCAAGATGAGTTAATGAGTCTGGATCGCTTGTTGCCCAAGCCTTAATCATTACCTTGTACTCGAAAAGTTGAGCCAGCTTGTAATTAGAGACAACAGGCTTGTTGTTTTTTCCAGTAGATTTCGGGGGGCTAGAACGAAGGTAACGATACCAAGTTGACATTACGGAACTATCAAATTCGGCGGGTCTAAACTCGATATATCCCCCATCTTTGTCCCTAAAAGCTCGCGACAGGGTTCTTTGCGCCGCAGCAATTTCTTCCCATGTGTCACCGGCGATGATGATGCGTAAGTCTATCTCTACATCTCCGTAGTCTATGCCGTTTACTTTTCCGCCGGATAACCCCTCTGAGTACAATACCTTTTCTCTCTCTGCCTCTTTGAAGTCGTAGGTGGAAATAATGTAAGTTTCGTTATCGTCATTGGTAAGCGAGCAGGTAATGGTGCTGCCATTCTCTGGATGAATTTTGAATAACCCTGCCATTTCTAACCTCCGATTACAGCAGCGGCTCTTGAGCGAGCTATGACTGCGTTGATTGCGTCTTCTATGCCTCTAGCGTCGTTGGGGCTTGTTACATTCGGGAATTGCATAGTGACGCTTCCAATTACAACACCGCTGCCAACCGAACCAGCGTTACTACCTTGAGACGGCATACCAATATACCTTGAGCCAATTCCAACCTTGTCGAGTGACATCATTAGGTTTCTAAAATGACTGGCTACATTTGAGGGAAGAACTGTTTCATCTTTGTGGAGTATGGCCCTGTAGCCGTCAAATGGTATTTTCCAAGCGCCAGACGCAAGTGCGCCGTCAGCGCCGCCACCGGAGGGGCCAACATTTCCACCAAGCGTATCGCCAATACCCTTAGCAGCTTTTAGTGCTGCTTCGAGATACTTCTTTAGTTTCTTTGCGTCACTTGCCGTACTACTCATTTTGTCAGCCATAGTACCCATCCAAGATATAACATTTGACAGGTCTAGTTCCATTAGGGCTTCAATCGAGGAGATAAGGTTTCTTATTGCCGTTTCAACATCGTCAATTGACTCCATCATTGCCTTGAAATGCTCAACAACGGCTTGGATGTATGTGTTTAGTAGCGTGAAGGTTTCGCTAACTGTAGCAGTCATTGTTGACAATCTAGTCTCAATATTCGCTGACATCACATTGAACTCTGTCGTAATTGCGGTGTTCATATCTGGGATAATCGAATGACCAACAAGATTGTCGCTCATCGTTTGCATTGCTGTTTCGGTGTCGAGTGCGGCCTGTTTCATTGGTGCGGAAACAGCTTCTCCTGCGGCAAGACTTTCCGTATTCAAGCTAGGTGTTAAGGTTGAAGCTATCCACGAAGGAATACCTTCCAGTGGGGCAATGATGTCGGTATTGAGAACTTCTGACACGCCCGCGAAGCCAGCTACAATGCCAGCGCCCTCTTGTAACCCCCCGCCTTCGCTGAGGTTATTCGATGCTTCAAAAAATCTATCAACGCTGCCAGTTGTGCCGTCTATTGCAGCTTGCATGGCTATAGAGTTGGCTTCAATTCTCGCGGCTGCATCTTCGCCACTAACAGCAGTTGCATTGAAGAACTCTGTCATCTTTGGCGTCATTGTTTCTATGTAAGAAAGAAGCTCTCTCGGTATCGCGCCTTGGAATGTTCCATTTAGGATTTCATCCATTGCGTTTTTGTTTTCTGCAAAGAATTGGTCGAATTGCCCACTTGCCTCGGCAGATGTTAGTCCAAGCGCTATCATCGCCTTGTCCGGGGCCTCAGTAAACATATCTATTGCATCTTGGGTTTGCGATTTTATACGCTCAAGTGAGGTATTAAACTCTTTTTCTGCATCCGTCAAGCCAGAACCAAACCATCCACTACCCTTTATTTCCTCCATTTGCACAGCTATTGGCGGGATATTTGCAATTTCGTTGGCGATGGCGGTTCGCATTTTGTTGCCGCCTTCTTGCCCAATTGCGCTCATTTGGGCCGGTAGCGGAGCGAATGTTTCGGCCAGCTTCGGTCCAACACTTCTAGCAACTTCTTCGAGATTACCGATGACGATTGGCTCCCAGTCTGGCGCAACTGATAGCGGCCCTTTTTCTGCTAAACTGCCGGGCAGGTATGATTTTATCCAGCCCATAGCGTTGCTAATGTCGCCCAGTCTATCCTTAACACCCTGGACGAAATCATCTATCATATCAGAGGCGTAGTCCTTGAACTTTTGGGGCCAAGTTGAAACTACTTCTTTAATTTTGTTCCAAATGGTTTTTATCGCAACGTCAAACAGATACGCTTTTCTTTTTATTTCGTCTGGAATACCTTGAATGTATTCGATAAAGTCAAGAGCAAGGGTGGCTACTACTTCGAGTAAATTATCCTTCATGTTTGTAATGATTTGAATAGCATCGTCCTTGATGTCGGTAATAATAGAGTGTCCAACTAAATCATCCCATAGCTTCGTAAACCATCCAACGACCTTACTCCAAATTTCTTCTGCAACGCCAACGATTACGTCAAGGAATACCCCCCATGCTTTTCCTACATCGCCGCCAATTAACTCCCATATAGTTTTGAGTTGACCAACTAAGCCGTGCAAAATAGCTTTTGCTTCATCAACTTTTTCTCGTATCCAATCAATTGCCTCTCCCACCTTAACTGCTGCTGCGTCAAACTGGTCAGCGATTGCATCTTGCCCAAACACTCTAAGAATATCGGCGATTCCGCTGAGTATATCTTCTCCCATTGCTAGTAAGAACGTGGCAATACCAGAACCGGCATCAATTACAATTTGAAGTATACCGGCAAATAAGTCTGTAAAACCGCTGTTTATTTGTTGAAAACCTTCGTCGAATGTGTCTGCACTGAATAATTTTACAAACCCGCTGACAGCTTCAACAACACCCGTAAACCCACGAACTATTCCGGCTAACACACCTTCGAGATACGGCCATAATTCATTAAAGTGTTTGACGGCTGTTACTACTACAGTTATAACCAGAGATACTTTGCCTAAAAATACAGCCAGCTTACCGAGCATTGGCAATAATGGCGTTACTTTCAAAAGTACAACCCCGATAACAGCCGCGACGGGCTTGATGTTTTCCGAAATTGTTTTGAACAACAGCGCGACTTCTCCGCCAAGTCTACCTTCTCCCATGAAATCTGCAAAAGCCTGTGTTAGTCCTGCTTGCTCCAATCCAGAACGAAAGGCGTCACTGAGCGCAGTCGCTATAGCCTTACCAAGTGGCGCAAACAAGTTAGCGATTGCGCCACCTAAGTCCCACTTTTGTAAATCAGTAAGCAGTTTACCGAACCTGTCTCCAATTGCGCTCGTGTCCCCTAGCAATATAGAGGCAAAAATATCTGAGATTGCAGCAACAATTTCGCCAAAAACGCCGGAAAGACTAAGAAGCAAGCTACTTAGTTTCTTGACAAGCCCCTCTGTTCCGCCAGACAATTCCTTCCATCGTTCAAGGATATTGTTGACAAACGAGCCTATCGGTAGAATCAAGTAGGTGGCGAGTAGTTTTGGGAACTTTTTTATCATCCCGCCAACTTGAAGTATTATTGTAAGTAATGTTCCGAAGGCAACTTTGAAATTATCCATTGCAAACTGAAATTCTTGGTTGTTCTTTAGCTTGGTAAATATTTCCGACACGCTTTTGAAAAATTCACCAAAGCCATCCATGAAACCTTGCCAAACGTCTTTGGATATTTCAACAACAGTGTCCCAATTCTGGATAACGCCAATGATGATTGCGCCAATGATGCCAAATTTGAACCCAACTTTAGCCACCGTTTTGAGTAGTTTTCCGAAGCCTCCGCTTCCTTGTAGAAATGTTGCAACCTTGGCGAAGATTGCGGCAATGCGGCTTGTGATAGGCGAAGTTGTAAAGCTTACGATGCCACCAAGTATAATTGACAAAATACCAAAGTTTTCACTGGTAACGTTTTCGGCTACCCATTTTCTAGTTTTACCAAATAGACCGCTGAGTGCGGTTCGTATGGTGTCCCCAATGCTAGACAGGGCAGCACTGATTTTCTTCTTTGCCCCTTCTCCGAATTTCTCAACGACAATTGTTCCGGCTTCTTCTGCCAAACCACCTATTCTTCTAGTGGTTTCCTCTGCCAAGCCCTTACCATCACCGCTTACGCCAAGAAAGTCGTCGATTATCGTTGTTCCTTCTGTGAAACCTTTTGTTTTTCTCGCGCCAGCGCCACCAAGTTCGTCTAAATCTTTTTTTAGTTGGACTAGCTTTGCGGAATGTTCATCTATACCCGCGAGTACACCAGACCTTCGAGATGCGTCAAGGTACTTTGTTTCCAGGCGGATTAGTTCTTTTGTGTATTCTTTCTGAGAAATTTCACCTTTACTCAGTTTGTCATCAAGCATAGCAAGTTCTCTTGCATAGCCACTGTTGATAAATTCAAGCTGTCTATTTACAGCCCCTTTGATCGCTTTAGTTGCCCTCGCTGCACCTTTAGCTCCAGCGGCCCCGACACTGGCTGCTGCCCTTGCTGTTCTTCCAAACGAATCTTCTGATAAATTCTGGAAGTCCAAGAACTTCTCTTGCCAGCTAACTTGCTCTTTTGTAGCAGCAACTTGCTTCTTTGCATTTCTTAGTTTGTCTCGCAATTCTTTTGGTACAAAGCCAGCTTTTTCGGCAGCAGATATTTCTTCTTCTATTCTTGAAACATCTGCCATTGCTTTTTTATTTTCAAGTTGCAAGCGTAAGAATTTTTTAAGAGCGTCATTACCTTCACCAAGACTGTCAGTAACTCCCTGAAATGCAGTTTCGTCTATTTTACCAGTACGGTTAAGCTCCTCGACGATTTCAACGAAATTGTCTCTAACGTCAGAGAACATCTGGAAACCACCTTTGCCAAATTCCTCAGCAAAGTAGTCTTGAATTGGTGATAGCGCCTTTTCGACAAATGAGAAGTCAGCAGATTCCCAACTGCCGCCAAAGGTGTCAACCAGCCCATTACCCCACTCGTCTATGTTTGAGAGTGGCCCTTTTTTCGGAGGTGAACCCGGCATTAGGTAGTCTGCTATTGCATTTCCAACTTCGATAACGGCGTCAATAATTTGGCCTATTACGCTGTAAATGCCTTCCGCCACTTGAGACATAAAACCAGCGCCCCAATCGAAACCTTGCTCGACTAGGGAGTTGAGGTATTCTGAAACACCTTCAACCATACTTGCAATCAGTCCATGAACCCAATTGATTGCGCCCTCCCAATCTCCTTGCGTAATAGCGTCTGATAGAGATTCTAGCTTTCCTGACAACCAATCTATTATCGGAGATATTTTATCAAGCGCGGATTGGAACAGCGGGAATATTCTATTACCAAGCGCTAAGAGTGACTCTTGTACCGGGAGAAATGCAAGTTTGATATTTCTCATTGCCTGAGACATCATTGAGGCAAAGTCTGTGTACATAATATTGGCTTGTTCGGTTGCGCCAGTCAAGTCACTCATGGCTACGCCGGTTGTACTTAGAGCCTCAACTGCCTTGCCGCCCAAGTCTTCATACATAGTCCCCATCAGGGCTACACCGGCTTGCTGTTTAGTCATATTCCCATTGGCTTGTCTTATTTGCTCGACGACAAACTCAAAGGCATCAGCAACTCCAACTGTCCCGTCAGATAATTTAGCAAGTAAATCATCTGAGGCGATACCAAGTTGCTTTAACCCCTGCTTCGTTGTATCTGTACCATCAAGTATTCTTACCCGAAATTCTTTGAATAGGTCGATGGCTTTGTCTGTACCTAGCGTCCCGGAACCTTGAAAGCCAGTTTCTAGCAGGTTGAATAGCGTTTCTGCATTGCCACCGGCGTTTGCAATTTGTACAGAATACTCAGTAATAGAGTCTAGGACATCTGGCCCAATTACACCCCTCTGGGATAATCCCGCAATAAAATCAAAGGACTCGGCGGATGTTAAACCGAAGTTCTTGATAAGAACTTGCACTGCATCGAAACTGTCTTGTACGTCAATGTTATAAGCGTCTCTTAGTCTAAACGCATCTTCTACTGCGTCTTGGATAACTTCATTTGAGGTTATCCCAAGTCGTTGAAATCTTGAAACGGCAATATTAACAGCATCCCCGACATCTGTAATATCTCGGCCAAAGTTATCACCAAAAACACCTTTAACAATATCACCGCCCTCTGTGAACTGAAAGGCGGCTTGCAGTTTAAGGTCTACAGATTTAATCTCAGCAGCGATACCGCCAGTCAATCCAGATATTGCGCCGCGCACATCTGTAATATTTGCCAGTAGAGTTCCACCAAATGCGCCAAGAAACGCGCCCTTAAGAACATCGAGGGATTTGTTTAATGTTCCTACAGTTTGGGTTGTTTGGCTAAGAGCCTGTTTTGTTTTGTCAATATCACCGCTACCGGAAGAAAAGATACCAAATAGTTTTCTTAATCGTTCTGATAGTCGCCCAAATAGGTTTGTGTCTTGTTTCGTTTCGGTGCCGAGGGATTTTTGTTTTTCCTCTAATTGTTCGCTTTCTTTGCCTAGCTTGTTCATGCGGGCAATCATACCGCGAGTGGCATTAGTCGTTTCGTTTAACACCCTACGCTGGCTGTTCGCCATTTCTACAATCTTTTTTCCAGCTTCGGTTGACGTATCTGTAGTCTTCACTAGCCGCTCAAGACCGGCCTCGTATTTTGCTACAGCCGTCATAGCTCTATTGAACTCTCTATCGCTGACCTTGCCGGTAC